>TARA_R110000868_G_scaffold250386_1_pt1 | contig 26110 bp, 18 predicted proteins | sample TARA_R110000868 | Tara Oceans TARA_R110000868 (sample SAMEA4397489) | marine metagenome | biome: Polar Biome; feature: [SRF] surface water layer (ENVO:00010504); material: water (ENVO:00002006), including particulate matter (ENVO:01000060) such as... | depth 5 m | reverse complement strand
CTGTTTGACCGAAACAGGTGGCACCATCACTCCGAAATAGCCACCTAAATAGGAAAATATACTATTAGAAAATATATTTAGTTTATGCAGTAAAGTTCTTTCATCTACATTTCCCGTTCTGTTTTTTCGTGAAACTTGTGTATCAACACCAAGAATTGCTGTGTTTTTAGTTTTTAGTCCAACTATTAGAGTCATAAAAAGGAAATTATATTATGTGTAAAGTTATTAAATTCATTCCACACACATTCCACTCCCCTCCTATCCTTGCCTTACCTAATAAGCATTCAATAGATTTTCTAGAAACCCCTATTTAGAATGGGATTTTTAAGCAAACATATCAGTCCTTTAATTTGTTTGTACTCCAGACAGGGTCGGTTGTGTATTTCTTCCATGGATAGGTAGGTTCCCAAGTAAATGCATCTAAACTTATTCTTCGCCTAATGGAAATATCTTTAACTTCTTGAGCTCTTTCTTGGCTTGTGCCTGCCGCCATCATAACAGTCCAATATTTATTGTTTGTCGCTGTGTTAGGCTCCCATACTTCACAATAAATATCTGGAAATTTATCAACCGTATTATTTCGAAATTTAATAGCTTCCTTTTTATATATAAATGATCCTATTGAAGTCCAAAACCGTGAACCTTCTACGGCATCTTCCATTTGAAAATATCTTTTCTCATATTCTAAACTATCAGAAAAAGTAATAATAAATTCAGTATCAGGTTGACTTAAATTAGCACAGGTATTATCACTTGTAAGCAAATTACCTTTCATGTTTTGGGTTGATGGGTACGGATTTTGCAAACACTCCACGAACTTATATTGAGGAGGTTTTAATTCTTTCCGATTTAATAATGCGCCTGTCATTGACCCCGAAAAGAGTGGTATAAAAACTTTATCTCTCAAATAGGGATCAACGAATATCTTTAAGCCCTTACTTTTGTCTTCATAGTAATTATATCCAAATTGAAGCTTACCAACTGACGTATGAGAAGCACCTATCTTTCTAGGATAAGGTAAACCAAATGCCTGCCATTGATGGTTCCCATCAATATTTTTTATTGCATCAACTAGCAAACTAAAATTAACTTTATCCGATTTATAGACTTCATCCCCGTAATATGGCGAGCTGGTTGAACCTAAATTATCTTTTATGAGATTATTCAATTGGCTAACTCCAAGAAGTGATAATTTGGCCATAGTTAAAGAGTTTTTCAAAGGGATGAATGAATTAGGATTTAACTTACCATCTATTATGTCAAGATCCTTATCAATTAATTCTGAAACCTTATTAAACACCAATAATCCTTTACCAGATTGGTCATTACTATAAATCCTATCGAGCTTACTCTTCTTAATATTTCCTGAATCACTTAAAAGCAATAAAAACTCCGCTGTATTTTTATCCGTTAAGAAACCTAATATTTCCTTTTCAGCCTTCTCCAATTCAGGCTTAATTTCTTTCATCACTAAATCTTTGGCTTTGCCAGTCGGATTAACTAGCCATTGCAATTCCTCTGGCAAATCATTAATCAAACTATCATATTCAGATTTAATACTTGTTAGAAAATCTCGCACAGCACATGTACCTTCCCCTATTTCTTCTGGAACAGCAACGAAAACTTGCCCACTGCACTCATACCACTTCAAATATTCTTTTAGAGGATTGCCTGAACTTGAAAGCATTTTTTTTCCGGCATAATGACTTGCTTTAATATATTTTTCCGTTGAATTTTTAATGTCTTCTGCCCAATTTCCCAGCAAAAAGGAAATTGCATCAAATCTTTTCAAAAATCTTTCAATTTCTTCTATAAGGTTATTTAAAACGTTTAGTTCCTTCTCGATTTTATCTACTAATTTTTCAGCGTCTTCCAGTGTTTCTTTAGTTACTTTTACCAGTTTTTTTTGTAGTTCTAATTCCTTTTTTGCTATATCTATTGAAGTCACATAAGTTCCATTTGCTAAATTTTTCACGGCTTCATCATATTCTTTTTGAAGTTTGTCAATTATTTCAGTAAGATTTTCAGCTCCATTTTTTGCCTCTTTAGCTAGCTTTGCGGCAGTTTCTTTTTTTAAGTTTTGAGCTGTAATTCCATTTCTTAATTTTTTTATGTCATCTTTTAAATTATCACATTCGCTTACTACACCTCCAATTATATCACAGACTAAATCAGCTAAATCATCGGCTAATCCATTAATAGTAGATTGAAAACCGTTTACAACGTTGTCAACTTCAGCTGCAACTTTTATACTTTCTGCAAGCAAATTTGCTGCTAGTTTCGCTTGTTCCCCGAGTAATTTATGATTCACTGAAATCAACTCAGGATTTTTTTGTACAATTTTATTAGCCTCACTCAGAGCACTCTTAGCCAACTCTAGGGCTTCCTCTTTAATTTGCAACTCAGTTTCATGGATTTTTAAACTGGCTTGCGCTGTTTTTATCGCTAATTTTCCACTAGCTAATTCGGTTGTTAATTCGACCTGCTTTTTTAGAGTTTCTGAGCTAAATGAAACTAGCTTATCATTCACATCGCTTGTAATATCCTCAGCATTGTTAACTGCTCTTTTAACGTCATGCATAGCTGTCAGGTGCAGTCCTGTTTTTGCTTTAAGATTTTGATTGGAGACGGCTCTGTTTAAAATGAATGATTTGCTCAAAAACGATTCTGGTGTTCTCAATAAAGTATTAAAATTTACAGTATTACCATTCGAGTCCATTATTTCTGGAGTGAGATGCTCTATGTACTTTTCTAGAACAAAATGCCTTAGCTCTACCTCTCTTTCATCGTCTATTAATTCAAAAAGATCTCCTGCATATTGGTTAACATAAGTATGTGCGAACATATCTGATGCAGCATGTACCGCAAAGCCAAAGGCAAAGGCTATCTCATCTGGAGAGTCTGCATTCGATAATGCCAAATCTAGCCATTCACCAGTTCCCCAGCCATCAACTACCCCAGGGTGAGTCGTTGTTTGACCAACTAATGGATCTGGAAAAACATCCGGGCCAAGGTTTCCCATTAAAAAACTTCCAGGATGTTTTTTTAGTGCATCTAAAACATGAGGCGGTACATGATATCTCATTCCTGAAAGAGATAACCTACCATCCATGGATAAATCATTTAACACTTGTTGTCCAATCCAAATATGAGTTCTAAGTGACCATGAGAACAAAGAAGAATTAGAAAAAAAGCATATTACGAATAGTACAAGAGAGAGTTTTTTCATTATACAAAGTTTTGGTTAGCAATTAATCGGTCCAAAATGGTTAATTTCAGCAAACAATGAAAATACCCATTATTGGGTATTTTGAATATATAACTGGGGGAAAGTAAAAATGTAGGAGTCAATTCTTTGGAGACCAAAAAGTTATGAATTAAATTTCAATAGAAACTACAGAAAAACCATAGACTTTTTAAGGTTTTCATTTAATTTACTTAAGAAACATTTTAGAAGAAATTTAAATTTTGAACATTGAGAATATTTCAAAATTGGAGCGAGTTGGAGCGTTGGCCTTTGTGCTTGCCCAATACAACCTTAACAAAGTGTCATAACATGAGAGCTTACGATTTTTTAAAAAGCCGTAAGCCCTCACGATGATAACAATACCAATAATAGGGTAAGAAAGCTCTACCAAAAATTTAATTGTCAATTTCTTGGTTTCTATGCGAATGATTCCAAATTCGGAAATACGCATTCTGATCAAGGTTAGCAAATACAGTTACTTCGGCGATTTCTTCTGTTCCAAATATGTCAGGAAAAAAACTTAAATCACCAGTGGCTAGCATAACCACATCAACACTTCCCGAATCACCAGCAGTAAGAAGCTGATCATTTAATGGCAGTGTTACGGAATTTCCTGCCTGAGGTCTTGCATGATCTCCTGCTGAAATTCGGACCTGTAAATCGCTAAATCTAATGTTCGGCCGTCTACTGTGTAAATTGGAACTTTCAGCAATGTTCGTAATTGTTACTCTCATCGTAAATTCTTCCCCTACGTTAATGTCGTTTCCTTGTTTACGTATGATAGAATGTGAAATTCGGAGAAGACTACTAAAATCCCTCCATGTGCTAATTGCGCTCATAATAAATAATTTATAAGTTGTACTCCTACTCTGTTATGGCTTTTCAGATTCCGCCCTTAGTTTTCTCTTGATCTTATCTTTGACTAGAGTGCTTCTTTCACCGTAGTCATAATTCAGGACTTTATGGTTTCAACCACATAAACTCCAGGTTCAGAGGCGCCCACATTAGATCAGATATATATCATTTTAAAACATTGGGAAATAATCCCTTGTAAATTGTAAAATGAAAAATTAAGTACGTAATTAATTTTTAGGAGGAAAGTGTAACTAAATAGATACTAGTATAAAAATCTATATATCTGGACAGGCTAAGATTTAATTCTTTACTTGAAAGTAGTCAAAATGTAGTTTGCTATTTATATTAATGTATTATTTGTAAGAAATAATGTATAAATAGTTGGTAGTATAATCTTACAAATATGGTATAACGTACTCAGCGCCTAAAATTGGACTGCCGATGCCAAGGGTTGTTACATCATCTAAAATAGAGTCACTTAAACGAAAATTACTTTTACCTGCTTCTAGGCTAAATCTTTTTACATCTCCGCTAAAGGAAATGTTTATCAGCGCCCGAACTACAAAAAGCACAAGCACACTAATAGTTGTTTGCCAGCGATAACTGTTCTTTTCTTCCCTGTCATGGACGATCTATGATGCAAATAGACCAATAATTGAATTATGCGTGTATAATTAGATCTACAATTCGTTTATTATCCTTGTTATTTTGAACGTGTTTGGATTGTTCCAATAGCATTGTTTTCTTTAATGAAGGAAATATTTTATTGGCGCGTTTGATCATTTTTTCCCCAGGAAACAATAAGTCATTTTTAGCAGAGATAAGGGTGATGGGGGTTTTTATAGATTTAGCAGCTTGCGTTTTAATAACCGGCACTGGTGAGAAATCCATACTAAAATATAAAAATACCTTGGAAAGAAATTGTATGGCAAAGGCGTCTTTTTCCGTAAATAGTTCATTTAAAAAACGTTCTAGATACCTTATCTTTTTTGTTTTTATATAACGTTTCATTGGTATGAACACTTTAAACAATGCTCTTAAAGGATTTCCATTCACAATATAGGCAGGTGCTGTTAAAAACACTTCCTTTATATTGGTATCCTGGAACTCCAAAGCCTTTAAAATGACCAAACCTCCAAATGAAAATCCTGCGAGAGTTACATTTTTCAACTTTAAATTATGGATCACTTCGTGCAACCACTTGCCATAATCATCATTTTTCATTGACAATCTTGTTTCCGCACTTTTATTGGGTTGCGCCAACACATCAACTGCAAAAACTTGAAAATAGGATTCTAGGCCAGAATAGGTTTCTAAGGCTATTGGAGCGCATCCGTTGGAACCATGGACAATTAGTATTGGTGGTTTTGAGTCATTTCCGGTACAAACCAGATTGGTTATGCCAAAAGTGGTTTCAACTATTTTATTGTGATAATTAATATTTAAACCCGCCAACTTTTGATTGTAAAGGGCCAAAATTTCATTTTTTGCTGATTCAGAAGTATATAGGGATTCCATGTTTAGTTTTAGAGTGGATATATGCACAGAATTTTCATTATTGATTTTGTTTAATAATTCCAGTTTTAGCTATTGCCGCACTATTTAAAATTTAATTACAGAGGGTATTTAATGCTTGGTAATCTGATAAAGTGATTAAAGGAATATTTTGCCCATTCTGAATCTTAATACAGCTTAGGTCTGGGTTCCTATCGGCCTTTAAGTCGATCATATTTTCATTGGCACTCACATCCAAACTTAATAGTGAATTATCAAAAATATAGAGATGCGTTAAATTGTTATTGAATTCAAAATTCATATGCTCCAACCTATTGTCGGCAATTAATAAAGTTTCCATCAAGGTATTATTGCTAACATCTAGGGAGCTAAGAAGGTTCGTTGTCAATAAAATATGCTTTAAATTCACGGCACCATTGATATTGAGTGCTTTTAAATCATTATTCCTCATGTGCAAAACCTCTAAAGACGCATTGTCCATACTAAATTCCTCAAAGTAATTCCATGATAAATCCAAGTCTTTTAAATTTGTTGCGTTGGACAGTCCGTTTATGGAAGAGAGTTCATTGGACTGAATATCTACTAAAACTAAATTGGTATTGTTACTCAAATCTATACTTGAGATAAGGTTGGCTGTAAGGTATAAAGTGTCCAATAAAGTATTGGCACTTAAATCAACATGCTCAATTTTTTGTCCGGATGCAGAAAGTAGCCTGAGATTTACAAAACCTTCAATACCTGTTAAATCAACAATTTCCCCAAAGTTTGCAGAAAGATTCAAATCCAATTGGGCCACTTCTTTGGCATCTGATCTTAACATCTGATGGTTGACCATACCATCCGAATCTATGCCCTGTTCTATTAAAATAGTTTCAAAATGGCTATCAGGAATACTTAAATAAGCATCTATTTCATTATCATTTGAGCACGATAGGATAACAAAGAGAGTTAGAACAAAGATTAGGGTATTGGATGAACCCTTCTTTAAAAGAGCATCCATTTTTATCTTTTTGTTTCGCATATCATTTAATAGTTTCAAGTTATTTTTTGATTATTACGAGACAAAACTAATTAAGGTAGTTTCATAAAAGGTTCGGCTTTTAAAATCCGAACTAATTCTTTTTAGTGCTTTTAAGATATGTATTTGGTGTAATCCCTTCTAATTTTTTGAAAAATGTATTAAAAACAGTTTTCGAATTAAAGCCGCTATCATAGGCAATAGCCATAATATTCAATGCTTTGTTCTCTTCCAACATTACACGCTCTTTAAACTCATTTAATCTATAGGTATTAATGTATTCCGAGAAGTTTCTATTAAAACCTTGGTTTAGTAATTGTGAGGTATAATTAGTTGGCAGTTCTAAATAAGAGGCCAAGTCTTTTAAGGACAAATCTGGATTTAAATACAATTTGGAATCCATCATTATTTTTTCTAATTCCTTAACGTATTTATCAATCTCGCCTTTTTTGAGCAAAGACTGCTTATAGCGTTTTTTTTGGGTATAATTATTATTATCGCTAATTGCATGGGTCATCACCTTCTTAAATCTCCCGTGATTTCTTATAGGGTTTAAAATAGGCTCTGAATTTAAAAGTAAAATTAGTGGCAACCTATTATCGTAGGCCTTTTCAATAAAATTGATAGCTTTTTCATAATTGCCCAAAAGCACATTTATTAAAATTAAAAACATCAACGCTTTATCCATAACTTCGGAAGAAAGGTGCATTTCTAGCTCTTTCAGCTTAATAGTATAGTTGGTGACATCTCCTAGGACTGCATAACACATGGCTACACCCCCTAATTTTGTAAGGTCTTTTACGGAAACACCTTGTAGGTTATTAAAGTATTCCAAAGCTTCATTAAGTTTATTGGACAACAATAAAGTTTTACCAATAAATATTTGTGGAAATGGTAAAGTAGGATTTAATTCCAACGCTTTTTGTAGATAAGGCATCGCACTATCGTAATCTTGTTGCAAGTAATATAAATACCCCTTATAGTGGTGGTTCATTGCAGAAAAAGGATCTAATTCCAACGCCTTATTAATATAATTTTGGGCGGAATCCAGCTTGCCTTCAATAGTCAAAAAGTTGGATATTGTTAGATAAATATCATCGGCTGGTTGAATTTCCAACGCTTTATTTGCGTGTTGATATGCTTTTTTCAAATCCCAGTGTTGCCAACATGCAATCCAGGATAGGTTTAATTGCGACCTTGCTGAATTAGGATTTATCGCCAACCCTTTTTGAAGGTAAGGTTGTGCTTTTTGGAATGCTTCAAAAGCGGGCAACAGACCCATCCCCCCCATAAAGGCATAACCTTGATTAATATCCAAGTAGGGATTAGGAAAGTTGGGGGCTTTTTTTATGATATTTTTAAAAATTGAAATTCCTTTTAGGGTGTTCTCATAATCCAGTTTCATTAAATAATACCTGCCTTTTAGATATTCCCTATAAATATTTGTTGAAACATGTAATGGTTCCACCAATTTATCCTCTATTATAATATGCCCGATATGCTCTCTTAATTTTTCAGCAATAAAAAGGCTAATTTCATCTTGAATCTCAAATACATTTTCCAGTTTTCTATCAAACGTTTCTGACCAAAAATGAAAATCATCTTCGGTGTCTATCATCTGTATGGTTATTCTAGCACTATTACCAGACAATCTTGTGCTACCCTCGATAAAGGTTGCAACACCTAATTTCTCTTTTATTTCTTGAGAGGTTACTTTTTTATTTTTAAAATAAAATGAAGATGTCCTTGAAGTGACCGATAGGCCTTTAATTTTTGCAAGCGCATTAATAATTTCTTCTGTTAAACCATCACAAAAATATTCGTTATCAATATTATTGCTCATATTAACAAAAGGAAGTACGGCTATGGATTTTTGGTTGATCAAACTATTGTTTTCCAATGAACAAATGTATAAAAATGTTAAAGTAAATCCTCAAAAATACTTTCATTATAGCCCATTTCACAGATGTTCCACTGCCCTCCTACCCTGTACTTGACCAAAAAACTGTTCCACTTACAGCCCATGAATTTTAGTAGATGGCCCATTTAGGGGCCACTTGAAAAAATAATATTAATAAAGGCAGTAGGATTTTTAAAAACCGCTTAGATTATTCTCCCTTGAACAAGCGTGGGTCAAAACCAAAAGGATTTATATTCAAAATTTTGATTTTAGAAAATTCCTTGTGTAAGGGATTTATTAAATAATTAAAATCCCCGGGCACCACTACCGAAGGAACTTTAAGAATCAAGTCTTTATTGGTACTCACAAAATCATCCCCAATTTTTTGGGTTAAATGTGACGGGGGATGCGAATTCCATGTTGTGTCTACAAAATCCGATTCATGAACTATTGGAATAGGAACCTTGGGAACTTCAATTGAAATTACAAAATAGCCTACCGGAAGTATCCCAAAAGGTACATTTACCGCCACCTCGGTCATAGCCAATGCAATTGATGATGCCGTGTATAATAGCCTGGTTCCTTTATTGTTCCATCTGCCTCCATTTATTTCGGCTCCTGTACCAGATAGATCATCTTTGTATTTCCCTCTGGCAATTCTATAAACGATCATGCCAGAATACCGTGTTCAATTCTTCCTAAGCTGTCTTTAACAATTCCTAAACCAACAGAAGTATCTAGCAATTCTTTAGGGCTAATACCTCCCAAAGCTACATTATGCATCCGAAGCCATGCATGAAAAGAAGCAATATCCCCAAAAACTTCTTCCCCATACTGCATTAGTTGTTGGATTTCAATAATTTTTTCTGTCTGCTTTGGCGCGAAGGTTTTATTGTCCTTTTTATATCTAATTAGGGTGCGTAAGGTCGTATCCAGAACCTGTGCCCAATCTTTATCTTTTAAGGGTGTTCTTGCGGCAACTATTTCAAAGGTCTTATAGTCAATGCCATCCCTGATCAAGGTCACCAATTCCAAACCGCGAACATCATCATTCCAATCATAGGATACCTGAGCCAACATTTGTTTTGGCTTTCCACTAATATAAATTGCGCCTGCCGGCTCCTCTAAAGTTATATTACCGGCCTTGTCCCCTGATGTCTCTTTATTACTGGCCATAGCCTTTTTTGGACCACTTTTATGGGTGCCAATACTTTGTTTTTGGAGTTTATTTTTCACTGCCAACTTAGCTTTCCCTTCTGATTTCCTAATTGCCATAATTACATGTTGATTTATCCAAGTTACAAAAAATTGATGACATTTGTCTTAATAATAACGACAATTTAACTAAGCTGTTGTTTTGTTCAAATAAATTTTTAAGAACGCCAGTAATATATATTACCTTTTAGTGTTATACGGTCGCCTACTCTATTTTTTTTTACCATTAAGGATGCCAAATAGATAAAACCCTATGATGGCGGAATAAACCCCGAAGGTTGAGAACATTTTGAGTTTTGAGGGATTTGATGCCGCCTAAGCCTATTGCCTTTAACTTAATAATTGGGTTGGGCAATAACCACTTTTGTTCTTGCCACACATAAGAACCCCGTTGCCCACTACACCAGGGCACTTAAAATTCAAAAAAGCCGTACCTTACCCCTAGTTGTGGATTCATTGCAACAGACAATTTATACCAAAGAAAATGACAGAGTACAAACATATTTTCGAACCCTTGGATCTAGGTTTTACAACCCTTAAAAATCGAATCCTAATGGGTTCTATGCATACAGGATTGGAAGAGGAAAAAAATGGTTTTGAAAAAATAGCCACCTATTATGCAGAGCGCGCCAAAGGGGGCGTTGGATTAATTGTTTCCGGGGGAATTGCCCCTAACGTACAAGGTTGGACGGGACCCTTTTCGGCACGAATGAGCACTAAAAAACACGCCAAACACCATAGTGTCATTACGGAGGCAGTACATAAGGCAGGTGGTAAAATATGTATGCAAATTTTACACTCAGGCAGATACGGTTATCATCCGTTTGCAGTAGCACCTTCTGCCATAAAATCCCCAATTAGTCCCTTTAAACCTTTTAAACTAAAGCCTTCAGGCATAAAACGTACTATCCGCGACTTTGTAAATTCGGCCAAACTAGCGAAAATGGCCGGCTATGACGGAGTGGAAATTATGGGGTCCGAAGGGTATTTGATCAATCAGTTTATTGTAGAAAGAACCAATAAACGTACCGACCATTATGGCGGAAGCTATGAAAACCGAATGCGTCTGCCCATAGCATTGGTAAAGCAAACCCGGGAAGCCGTTGGTAAGGAGTTTATCATCATCTACCGTTTATCCATGTTGGATCTGGTAGCAAAAGGAAGCAGTTGGCAAGAAGTGGTTGCCTTGGGAAAAGAGATTGAAAAAGCTGGGGCAACCCTTATAAATACGGGCATTGGTTGGCACGAAGCACGAATACCCACCATTGCAACCTCGGTACCAAGAGCAGCCTTTACATGGGTTACCAAAAAAATGAAAGAGGAACTTTCCATCCCCTTAATTACTTCCAACAGAATTAATATGCCGGAAACTGCTGAAAAGGTGTTGGCCGAAGGTCACGCCGATATGGTTTCCATGGCTCGACCATTTCTGGCGGATCCAGAATGGGTAAATAAAGCGGAAGCCAATAAAGCGGACGAAATAAATACCTGTATTGGATGTAATCAGGCTTGTTTAGATCACGTTTTTGTTCAAAAAGTGGCCAGCTGTTTGGTAAACCCAAGGGCCTGTCATGAAACGGAACTAAACTATCTTCCAACGGAAAACAAGAAAAAAATTGCCGTAGTTGGTGCCGGTCCGGCAGGTTTGGCAGCGGCAACCATTGCAGCACAAAGGGGACATGAGGTTACACTTTTTGATGCCGACAAAGAAATAGGCGGACAATTCAATATGGCCAAGCAAATTCCAGGGAAGGAGGAATTTCATGAAACCCTTCGGTATTTTAATACCCAATTGGCATTACATAAGGTCACCGTAAAATTGAATACACGCATAGAGGCCGAGGATTTGAAAAATGGGAATTTTGAGGAGGTCATCATAGCCACAGGAATTCAACCAAGGACACCAAGAATTGAAGGTATAGGGCATCCTAAAGTATTGAACTACATTGATGTTTTAAAATTAAAAAAGCCAGTGGGAAGACGTGTTGCCGTTATTGGAGGAGGAGGAATTGGTTTTGATGTATCGGAATATTTGGCTCACGAAGGGGAAAGTACCTCCTTAAATATAGACGCTTGGTTAAATGAATGGGGAATAGATAAATCAATGAAAGCCAGGAGTGGAACCGAAGGGATAACAGCAGAAGTTCCTCCATCTCCAAGAGAAATTTTTATGTTCAAGCGCAGCAAGGGTAAATTTGGTGGTAAATTGGGTAAAACAACGGGGTGGATCCATCGCGCAACCCTGAAAAATAAAAAAGTACAGTTTATTAACGAGGTACAATACACTAAAATTGATGATGAAGGCCTGCATTATGTCCAGAATGGAGCCACAAAACTACTGGACGTGGATAATATTATCATTTGTGCAGGTCAATTACCGTTAGCATCATTGGTAGCGCCATTGGAAGCTATAGGTATAAAAGTACATGTCGTTGGAGGTGCAGATGTGGCAGCTGAATTGGATGCCAAACGCGCCATAGATCAAGCCAGTAGATTAGCGGCTAAAATTTAAGGAGGAAAAATATATATTCGATTACAAAAAATTAAGGCATGATCATTCCTAAACTACATTATATATCTAAGGGAAATTCACCAACAGCCCATTTGGAAAATATTCAAAAAGCATGTACGTCTGGCATAGAACTGGTGCAACTGGACTTAAATGATGTTCCAGATAAAAGAATGCTGAAACTGGCCCAGGAGGCTAGAGAGATCACCTCTCATTTTCAAACCAGATTAATTATTAACGACCAGTATAAAATAGTAAAAGCAGTAAAAGCGGATGGTGTCTATTTAGCACAAAAAGACCTCTGCCCTACCCAAATCAGAAAACAACTGTATCCCTGGCAAATGATTGGCGCTACTGCAAATACCCTGCAAGACTGTGAGACATTACTAGATAAAGAAGTGGATTATATTTGTTTATTCCCATTTAGGACAGCAACAACCGATAACAATTTAAGTCCGGCTTTAGGTTTAAACGGTTATACTGCTATTACAGATATCTTAAAAACCGATACTCCTATTATTGGTGGTGGAGGTATAACCATAGCAGATGTAGCTCGCATACTGGAGACGGGTATATCTGGACTTGCCATCTCTGATGCAATTACCCGAAATTTTGATAGTATAAGGACCTTCCATCAATTACTAAATGCCTCTTCAACAGAAGAACAACGCTATACTTTTACATAAAGCCCGAACGATTTTTTATATAATATTTGACTGCTGTTTAACTTGGTATAGCAAATACCCTGGAGTAGATATACCCTTTCATTACTATTGGAACCATGCTTCGGATGAAAAAGGCAATCAATAAAGTTGTCATTTTGGTATTAAACGATAATACCGTTAAACACCAAGTTGAAGTATTATTCCCGTATAAATTCTAACATGGCCCAAACCCACATCAATCTTAAAAAAAAAATTAAACTTTTAAGTTGGAAGCAATTGCTTTCCATAAAAAGGCTATACCTACTTCAAAGTCCATTTCCTAAATATACTTTGCTGCCTCTTTATTATAGGAAGCTAAATTGGTAAAAGGAATATCGTACACCGTTATACCTTTTTTTTCGTCCTCCAAATGGCCCTTGATTAAGCGGTCTGCAAGTGTATCGTCATATTCCTCACGTATTTGCCTGTCATTGTCCACTGCCATAATAAGATTTTCCTTAACAACTTCCTTAACACTAAAGAATTTCCTGCCTTCCATAGTTGTTATAAACTTCCCTAGCATAAAGGTATACTCCACCTGGATCCGGGCATTATCCAGATTTTCGGGGGCAATCGTCCAAGGCATTACATTCTCTATACGAGGTATGAGGGGTGTAAAGTGTTCTTTAAATCTAGGATTGTTTGTAATGGGATTATTGAAGTCTGGATGATAGCCATAACTTTCACAATACTCATGAAGTCTCCTCCCTAAATTTTGATACTTATCCCTCAATTTGGAATCGTTGCAAAACTGCATATCCCATGCCCTAATATCTTCTTGAATATCCTCGGCCTGATCTTTAAAGGTCTGATCATTCCTTATAAAGACCTTGGCCAAGGTTTCGGTCTCTTCTGCACTATCTATATATTTATTAAGCCAATCCGTATAGGCACTTTTAGGCATATTAAAAAGGTGATCCCGCTCCATAGCTATCCTTATCAGCTCCTTTAATTCTTGTTGATTTTCCGTCATTGATAAAGCGTACATTTTTATCCAACAGGCATAACCTACCCCGACTGGAATTTAGGGGCTGTTTTTAGAGTTATGCGCTACCAAACAAATTTTTGATTTCCCTATTCTCAAAGTTATTATTTAAACTGTAGCCTGCCAAACCCATTTTATGCACCTAATACCCAGCTACATTCCCTCCTACCAGGACCAAGATATGGCCAGCAGAATAAGCCCGACCATACCAGAAACGGATATCTGCCCGAAAGGGATGGCGGGCGTTGGGATGCGTATTTGCCCGGATTATCCGATGATTTATTAAAAAGATTTCAAAAAAAGGTCTGTATTTGCTGTTTTGTTAAATAAAAATCAAAGAAAATGTAATTTTATTAGGATTTCTGCAAAAAAAGTGTAGATTATAGTAAAGAATTATTAATTAAAACAAATATATGAGGCAACTTAAGATCACTAAACAAATTACGAACAGAGACACTATATCCTTAGAAAAATACTTTCAAGAAATATCAAAAATAGATTTGATTACCGCAGATGAGGAGGTGGAACTGGCCAGAAAAATTCGTGAAGGAGATATAATTGCCCTTAATAAATTAGTAAATGCCAATTTGCGGTTTGTAGTATCCGCCGCAAAACAATATCAAGGAAACGGTATAGGACTTTCCGACCTGATCAATGAAGGTAATATTGGATTGGTAAAAGCGGCCAAACGTTTTGACGAAACCCGCGGTTTTAAATTTATCTCCTATGCGGTATGGTGGGTGCGCCAAGCTATATTACAGGCGATGTCCGAACAATCACGTATGGTGCGGTTGCCATTGAACAAAATTGGTGAAATCAGCAAAATAAATAAGGTGTACTCTTCTTTGGAACAAGCGTATCAGCGCCCCCCAAGTGCCGTTGAGATTGCAAGGGAACTTGATATGGGTCCCGATCAAGTTAAAACAGCCATAAAAAATACCGGAAGGCATTTGTCCATGGACGCACCTTTTGCAGATGGGGAATCTTCCAATCTATACGATGTCATAAAATCAAAGAAAACAACCAGCCCTGATGCCCAAATGATGAATGACTCCCTGAGAATGGATATTGATCAGGTCTTAAAAACACTTCCAAGTAGGGAAAGCGAAATTCTACGGCTCTATTATGGTATTGGACAGCGAACCCCAATGGGCCTGAGCGAAATTGGGGACATCTTTGACATCACTAGAGAGCGCGTAAGACAGATTAGGGAAAAAGCAATACGGATTCTACAAAAAAAATCCCGTAACCAAATTTTAAAGGATTATTTGTAAAAGCACATAAACGATATGTTTTCAGTAAAAAAGCCGACTTTTTATAAGCCGGCTTTTACTTTTTATAAAATTGTCTGTGCTGTATTACTGAGTAGCCTTACTCTATAAGGTACCATATCTAAATTGAGGACATTATTGCCTTACTTGGCCTCCGGTGCGCTTATTGCATCAACATATCTACCCGCCCAATAGGGCAACAAATAGATATAGGGGGCATATTCCCGTTTGCCATCACTTCCGCCATTGTTCCTATAGGCCCCATTGTGCAAGTGCAGCGTCCTCTCGTCTCCTGGCAAAACTTCGCTATAGGTCTGACCTCTAAAATTAGGTTCTATTTTTGTCAGGTCCTTACGGTGGTCATTATCTATTTTCCAATCGATAAGATCCATAGGGAACTCGCGCAACCACCAGGCCGATTCCTCACTATCAATATTTTTCCCTCCAGAAAGTGCAAAAAGATAATTCCATAATGGATTTTTTTCAGAGCGTTCTACCTCCCAGTGGCTTTTCACCGAATTAAAATGCGCTTCTTTTTGTGCTGTGGAAAAGGAATAATTAACAAATCCTGGGATAGTAAGGAAATACATTTCATCATCGGAATGGTTCCATTTATTGCTCAAGTCCTCTCCTTCTACAAAACCGATGACCGAAGCCGGTCTGTTGGCATTCTCATCATATCCATACTTTTTAATCAACTTTTCGGCCCCCTTCTTATATTTTTTGTCTTGTGTAAAATGATAGGCCGTTTGCAGGAAAGAAAGTATGAGCGTAGAATTTAGTCTACGATCCCCTACATTGATAGGGAAGCTATTTACATATTCTGGATTCCATTTTCCCCAAGCGGTCGGCTTTCCGTTCCAATCCATTAAGTACCAATCGTTATCCATTATATGGTCCATCTCTATCTTTATTTGATGTATGGCTCTATCCCGCCATTCCTTATCGGGTGCCAATTCCGCAAATAGTGCATACACGAAAAAATGTGCACAAGATTCATCGCTGCTGGTGGTGGACTTCCATCTCCAAAGTTCATCATCAGACAACTGCCATATCCTCCCATTTTCCTTTTCATATTTCTCCCTCCACTCTTCAGAAAATCCATTGGCATGTAACCCCACCTCATAGCCATCCCTTTCAAAAGACCTTGCCGGAAATCCTTTTAAATCGGGAAGTGCCGTCAACCTCTCCATGGCCTCAAAGGATTCATAGGCATTTTGTTTTGCGTCTTCGGACTTGGTAACGGCATATCTAAACAACTCCCCTGCCAAGTACATGGAGGTCCATAATCCATCATTGTCAGTATCGTGAAGGTAGCCGGTAGAAAGGTCGCCCGGAGTTCTCATGGCCAATTCAGAGGTAAAACCGTAGCGAATGTGTCGCAACCGTTGAATTTCTTGAAAATACTCCGCTTTTTGAGCCAGGGTCATGGGTACAAAACTGATTTTGCTCATCCCTTTTTGCGTTAAGACAAGAACACTTCCGTCAGGTCCCTCTGCCAGATCGATCACCTGATCGTCCACCAACCATCGTTTTGAAGCGTAATAATCGTATTTGCCATCCTCTCTTAGTTTAAAGGCTCCTTTGGTTGACCCGAACCAAAGGTTACCGCGAATATCCTTCACACTTGTAACTTCTGTCCAAGGCAGTTTTTGATCTAATTTATTTGAGGTAAATGTTTTTCTATCCAAAATCTGTACCCCGTTAGTAGTCCCCAAAACTAAGGTGTCCCCATAAATACAGAATGCCGTTACATTGTTGGCTTCAAATACCTTTTTTGCTGTTTTTAATACACTGTCCACTTGGTACAATCCGCCTGTAGTCAAAAGTAAAAATTGACCAGAAGTGGTGTCGTACTCTATAGATATCGGATTTAGGTTATTTATGGAAGACCTCCAAACTTCTTGGTTGTCCTTAAAAATAACAAAATCGCTTTCTCCGGCTATCATGGTCAAAAAACCGGGACCTATTCCGATAGTCTTGGAGGCTTTAATGTTATGGTTGAGGTATAATTTGCCCGCCCAAGCATTGCTTAAGACCGCCTTGTCCGTCAGATAAACAAATTGACCTTGGTATTCGGTCAATGCTACAATGTTCATATCAAGCAAAGGTCTGTATTGTACATCTTGCCGGATTTGCTTTTCGTGTGGAAGCATTAATCCTTTGCTGGTAAGCACTTTAATGGCCTTATTTCGATCACTGCCAATTTGAAGTAAATCCGCATTCCCTTCCCCCTCTTCCCTATAGAACTTTTCAGCACTATCCTGAAGAAACGACTGATCAATGACCGTTTGTGCCTTGATTGCAAACCCCACTAGTAAACAAAAACCTAAGAATAATTTTTTCATAATTTATACCGATTATAGAATCGATAAAAATAAATGTATGTTACTTAAGTGGCACCACTATTCTTGATGAATACCTATAGAATATTAACCTTTACGTTTTTATATATTTATAGAATAAAATCAAAATTAATGGGGGAATTAGGTGTGCCATAAAAGGACCAACAGGCCTATTTCATCAAATTAGATATAAATACAGCCCATAAAGAATATCATTGACTATATTATCTATGTGTATCAATGAGGTTTGATGACCGCGATTTTTTCCTTGACATTAAACACACAATAGAAAATAGGATAATATTCCATGTATTTAAATCAAGAATAAAAGAGGTAAGCGAAGAAGGTGAAATAAAACAAAACTTTACCAAATCTTGATCCTCTCAGATTCAGGTTTAAAATTGGCTTCCCCTTGTTGCACATCAAACGCTTCATAAAATGGGGTAAAATTCATTAAGGGGCCGTTAACACGCCATATTGGAGGTGAATGTGGGTCCGTGGTGACATAATTTCGTAAAAATTCATCGCGCATTTTAACGCGCCAAATACGTGCCAAGGATAAAAAGAAACGTTGGTCCGGAGTATAGCCACCAATTTTAGTGGTGTCCTGTCCTTGTGCCGTCAATTTAAAGGCATCAAAGGCAATGGCTATGCCACCATTATCCGCCGTATTTTCACCAACCGTTAAGGCTCCTTTGAGGTGCACACTATCCAATACTGTAAATTCATTGTACTGGTCAATAATTTGCTGTGTTTTGGCTTTAAATCTCGTGTAGTCGTCTTCCGTCCACCAATTGGACACATTCCCATCTTTGTCGTATTGTGCACCTTGATCATCAAAGGCATGTGTAAACTCATGACCGATCACCATCCCAATTCCGCCATAATTAACTGCATCGTCCGCATACAGATCAAAATAAGGCGATTGCAGTATACCGGCCGGAAAGACGATTTCGTTTAAGGAGGGGTTGTAATAGGCCGTTACGGTTGAGGGGGTTGTATGCCACTCATCCCTATTGGGTGCCTTGTTAAGACCTGCCAATTCATATTGGTATTCGTCCCGTCTCAAGGCCACCACATTTTCAAAGAATTTCTCCCTATCTATATCCACATCGTATGTTCGCCATACATCTGGATATCCTATTTTCTTACTTATGGCATAGAGTTTATCCTTGGCCTTTAGCTTGGTGCTATCGCTCATCCAATCCAATTGCTCAATTCGTTTCTCCAAAGTTTTTTGAAAATTATTGACCAATTCCAGTGCTCGTTTTTTTGCGTCCTCATTAAAGTATCGCTTTACGTACAACTGCCCTAAGGCGAATCCTATTTGCTGGTCCACATTACGTGTCATCAATAGTTTGCGAGGTTGTTGTTGGGACTGCCCCGATAAAACTTTGTCATATTCGAAAGCCGCTTCTTGAAAAGGATAACTCAAAACTTCGGCGTGAGACCCTATAGAGTTGGCTTTTAAATAGACTTTCCAATCTTTTAGCGGAATAGTGGACAACATTGTATTTACACTTTCATAGTAAGCAGGTTGACCTACATCTACCGAATCCACATCCGCGCCTAAACCTTTCAACATAATTTTCCAGCCGACGTTTCTCTGGGATTTATCCAAGTCGGCAACGGCAAGCTTATGGTAGTTTTCTTTGACTTCCCTTCTTTCAACACGTGTTTTATGGGATTTTGCCAATTGCTTTTCAATGGCATACACCGTCTTGGCGTGCTTAGTGGCATTTTCATCGTCAATTAATTCAAATAAGGTGGTAAGGTAGGTTTTATAGGCTTCTTGAATTTTTTTCACGGAAGGATCTTCCTCAAAATAATAATCACGATCGGGCAAACCTAAACCCGTTTGTGTGAAATGTAAAATATTAATAGTGCTATTTTTTTGATCTGGTGAAATGTATGGGGCGATCAAGGAATAGTCGCCCGATTTTATTTGAGTGGCAACAAACTCCATCATCGATGGAATATCGGTTATGGCATCTATCCTTTCCAAAATTGGTGCTATGGGAGTACCCCCTCTTTGGTCTATGCCTATGGTATCCATGCCCGAAGCGTAAAAATCGCCTACCTGTTGCTCAATACTTCCCTTGGCATGTTCGCTTTTGGAAACTTCATCCAAAATATTCTGTAATAATTCTTGTTGTGGAATATTTAAAAAACGGTAGGACCCTACTCCAACTTGGTCTTCTGCAATTACAGCTTCGTCATACCATGTTTTATTTACATGGTCATAGAAATTATCTCCAGGATTTATGTCGTCTGAAATACCTTCAAAAACTACAGTTTTATCTTCAACTTGAGAATCATTTTTAGTCGAGGACTCATTTTTACAGGAAACAATTGAAATAGCAAGCAGTAGAGGGAGAACACAATTTTTCATTTGAATGCGATAGATTTTATCAAATATAAGCATTATTTATAGGCAAAATAGTCCCGTGGACTGTAGTAACATAAGGCTTTAACTACCAACCTATAAAACTACTAATGACAATCACCCATTACTTTACGGGCTTTTACCTTTACATGGTTCAATGTCTACTTATGCCATATCAAATAAGTATTGCAATCCTTGAAAACTTAATCCTTCAGAGATTTCATATCAATTACAAACCGATAATGTACATCGCTCTTTAACATGCGTTCATAGGCCTTGTTAATATCTTGAATCTTAATGACCTCAACATCCGAAGTAATATTGTGCTTGCCACAGAAATCCAACAACTCCTGTGTTTCTGCAATTCCACCAATTAATGATCCTGCAACCGACTTACGGCCCATAATCATTGGTACGGTTACCAACATGGGATCCAAAGGTCCCAAATAACCCACCACTACCAAAGTGCCATTGGTATTCAATGTCCCTATATACGGATTTAGATCATGAGCGTAGGGTACAGTGTCTATGATAACATCAAAATTACCCATAACGCTGGCCATTTGCCCTTCATCAGTGGAAATGATTACCTGATCTGCTCCCAAAGCCAATCCATCCTGAACTTTACTGGTTGATCGTGAAAACAAAGTCACGTGTGCACCAAGGGCAGCAGCCAATTTTATAGCCATATGGCCCAAGCCGCCCAAACCTACTACGGCCACCTTACTATCCTTTCCTACATTCCAATGTTTTAATGGAGACCAAGTGGTAATACCAGCACATAATACCGGCGCAATACCTGCCTTATCCAGGTTTCCGGGCACACTTAGCACAAAATCTTCATCAACCACAATGGTCTCTGAATAACCGCCATGGGTTGGTGTATCCAAATGTTTATCATAACCCCCATAAGTACCCACCCATTGCGGACAGTATTGCTCCAAATCATCTTTGCAATTATTACAGGTCCTACAGGAATCCACCAGACAGCCTACAGCTACCAAATCGCCCACTTTATACTTAGAGACTCCCGATCCTATCTTGGTTACTGTTCCTACAATTTCATGACCGGGCACAACAGGATATTGTGTCATTCCCCAATCGTTGCGAGCAAAATGCAGATCGGAATGACAAACACCACAAAAAAGGATATCTATTTCAACATCTTTTGCAGTCACTGACCTTCTGTTGATATTCAATTGATTTAAATCAGCTTCTGCAGATGCTGTCCCGTATGCTTTTACAATTTTGGTATCCATGATATGTTGATATTAGAGAATTTGTACAGGTGCGTATTAAATGTACAAAACATATTTAACTATTTGAAAAATATAGCAAAGACTCCTGTACAAATAGTTTACCCTTTTCCAATTAAAGTAATCTGTAATTTTTTTCCCTGTAGATTCCTAATTGCTCAGCAGGTACTTTTACTTGATAGTGAAATGGCACAATTTTTTGATACTTCTTAAAGATTAAAGCAAAAAAACCATCTAATAAGATGGTTTTTTGTAAATATAGTTTTTGTTTGGACGTATTACTTCCTACGCACGTTTACGGCACATAAACCTTTATCCCCTTTTTCTATGTCAAATGTAACATGATCGTTTTTTTTGATCTTGCCAACAACATTTGATGCGTGTACAAAAAATTCTTCATCGGAATCCTTGAGACTTATAAAACCAAACTTCTTGGTTTTATTGTAAAATTTTACAGTACCCTCTTTTATTTCACTTCCTTTATTAATATTGAATAATTTATAAAAAAATTGTTTAATCATTTTTCCTTAATTTTTTTCAAATTTATGCTTATTTATTTTATATAGCAATTAAGTCTTTCTTCTTTCCCGGCAAGAGTAACATCTTCATATAATCTCAAATGGTATGAAGGATCGATTATTAACATCACAAATTCTAAAGATTTGACCTCCTAAGAACTACCACCTATGATGTAAAAAATGATTTTCCCGGCAAACTAAAAATCCCGTTCCCCTATTTCTTGTCATTGTCCCGCCCAAAATGAAAGACAAAGACATTCCCGTTCATTTCCATTAAAGGGATTTCATATTCCATGGGCGTGTCCCTTCGGGCCGGGCTATACGCTACTACGCCTTGCTGCGCTGCGGGGTATTCGCTGCTATCCCTCACGCAGTTTCAAATATTAAAGCCCCTACCCTATCAAATGTTATAATTCAGGCCGTACCTCAATATGTAACTCTTGCACTGTATGTGGCTTAATACTTGAAACCTTATACGATAAAGCTGCCCTAAGAATGAAAGGAATTAGTACTTTTTTCATGATATGCCTTTGTTGGTTTTAGGATTGGAAGCACAACTTCAATGTTACACTTCAATGACTCTATACAAACCAATATAAAAGAGGATAATTATACCATAATTACCCTCCTTACATTGCTAATCAACCAATCTACTAGCCTTATTCCATATCTATAATGCCTACTACTTGATATGCTCTGGTACCATTTACCTGTATCTTTTCATAAATTATATTCGCATATTCGTAATAGGCCAAACCGTCTATGACTATTTTTTCGTAATCTTCTGGGAGTTCATAGACTATTGTTCCTATTTCTGGCTCTACTACTTCATATTCATTATTTATTTGAAGGTAAAATATCCCTTGAGCAATAAAATAATTATAGTTGTTGAACCTAACCCGTTTATAATATGGTGGTAAGCTGTTCAATCTAAAACCGATTTTTGGAGCAATAACAATATAGCGGCCTCTAGATTGCGTATAATATTTGTTATTGGCATAATAGTAGTCCTGACCTCTATATTTAATAACTTTCCTATTGGGAACCGAACGTACCGAAACTACTTTCCGTATAGGGGTTTTATAAGTAACCTTTGTACTGGGCACCCTTTTACTTACCGTTTTTTTGACTGTTGAGGTCCTGGTAACACTTGTGGTTCTTGAACTTGAATTTCCACGCGATTGCCCTGAAGCTTGTGTAACAAAAGCTAATAAGACTAAGGATGATAAGGCGTATCTTTTAATAAATATTTTCATAATCGCTAAATTTTAAGGTTCAAATTGTTTTTAACATGTAGACATTGCAACGTATTAACAGGCTAAAGGTATTGGTACCCTAAAGAATTATGAAAGCAAATAGACCATGGCCGCTATTCTATCTATGAATATTAAAATTTAACAGATTAAAAGGAAAGGGCTACTAGTAAATGTTTGGTATTACCAGTTGTAAACCAAGAATGTTTGGTTGTAGTGTTCACTTACCGCTTCCTGTTAGAGCATTAAAAGATCAGTGGTTTTAATTACTATGACCTTTCCTTCCCAACTGAAATAGCTTTGGAAAGCCTTGTCATGAGAACTTTTTAATATTTTTTTAAGGGAGATACCATTTATTGGGTAAGAACCTCAAGACGAAATTACCCCTAGGAAATCCAAATTAGATATACTTTCCCGTCTATTCTGGAGATATGGCACTGAATTCAGATATAGAATAATTCCCAGAAACGTCCTTACTTATAACTTGAACGGTATATAGCATATTTGGAGAAGTTGCTATGGGATCCAGCGTGTCAACAGTTAAATCAGTAAATTCCGCAATGGTCTCTCCCTCTTCCTTCACCACAACATCATATGTCAAAACATCACCATCCTCATCTTTGCCAATCCATGAGGTATTAAGATCGGCGGTGGTAACATCAAATATAATGGCAATTTCGGCCGCATAGGGCACATAATTACCTACAGGAGTACCTGGAGCGGCAAAAGACATGGTATCACTATTTGTTTGTCCGTCACTGTTTTTTGAGATTATGTTCCATGTATATACCTTGCCTCTATTCAGTGTCACTTTAGCTACCAATGCATTAAATATATTTCTAAAAACCTCATTACCACCTTCGTTCACCACCAATTCATAATTCTGGGCATATTCTGCTTCCTGCCAGCTAAAGGAAATACTTACTTGAGCGTCGTTCCCTGAAACCACTTCATAGTGGGAACAAGGCTCGCCGTTTACTGGTAAAATTCCAATTGCTTTAGTAGGAGGATTAACTTCTTTGACTATTGGTTCTTTTGCACTATCACTGCCACCACTACAGGAAAATAGTAGAGAGGATAAAACTAAAATCGCATTGATTATAATTGATTTTGTCATTTTCATTTCTTAATGATCTTTATTGATTCCTCTGTATTATCAGTTCTTATTTTAAGTATATACAAACCTGATTCCAAAGAAGAGATATCCAAAATATTTGTCTGTTGTTGGTAATCCATTACTTTGATCAATTTCCCTTCTAAGCTGTAAATCATTACATTAAAGAAATTTCCTTTACCTAAAAGGTGAATGTAATCCGAGGAAATCGTTGGGAAGACCTGTATGGAGTCACCTATATAGAAACTGTCGGTAATGTGACCTTGGCAATCGCTCTCTCCAAAAATGGAAACATCTGTTTTACCAGATAGACCGTCTATAAATATGGTTTGATCTCCAAGATCGTCAAAAGTGAAATTCATTAGCTGTCCGTTCACCAGTACCTCATATTTTTTACTACCCGAAACGTTGTAGGAAACAGTTCTTGCTGTAAGGTCCAACGCTTCTCTTTTTCCACTTACAGAAGTCAGCCCATTAATGGCAACGCCATAAGTTTGTTGAAAGAGAATCTCAGGAATAGCAATGGTAACAGTATAGGAACCGACAGGCAATTGATCAATTTTAAAGGGTTCATGGGATGCAACGCTTTTAAATTGATTGGAAATTCCTTCGCCCGAAATGGATATATCCAGCAAATATTCTGTTTCATTCATAGATATTTCAATACTCCCATCGTTACTGCCCGTACAACTTGGCGTTAGGGCATAAACCTTAACACCGTCTGAAGGTACAATATCACAACCATTACTATTGACTTCCATGCCTGGTCGGGTACTCAAACATAGATCATACTGGTCCAAAACTCCATCCAAGTCATTGTCTTCGTTACAATAAGGAACTTTACCGCCATCTGTTATGATCCAACCATAATTATCAATAAGGCTTTGCCTTGCTAATTCTCCATCGCAAAACTGGCTGTTATTCATAAATAATAAAACATTGCTTTGTAACGCCGGTATATTGCTCCAACCAATAAGGGTTTTGTCATAGTTTTCTAATGATAGTCCTCCACCAGAGAAAAGATGATCCATCGTTGTAACCATACTTACATCCCATTTTCCTAGGTTCTGGTCAAAGGAAGATGCCCCATTGAACATTCCTCCAATAGAAGTCACTTTGCCCATATTCCAATCTGAAATATCTTGATTAAAAGAAGTAGCTTTTCCAAACATACCGCTCATATCGGTAACATTTGATACATCCCATTGGTTCAAGGGCTTGTTGTACGAAGTAGCCTCGACGAACATTATAGCCATTTGAGTTACACTGGAAACATCCCAAATGTTTAAAGGCTGATTAAAACTAGTTGCTCTTTCAAACATTCCACTCATATCCGTAACAGCACTTACATCCCAACTCGATATATCCTGATTAAACGCCTCTGCCCCTGCGAACATTACGTTCATTGATGTCACGCTTGAAACATCCCAATTTCCGATATCCTGATTAAAGGACGTTGCACCCGAAAACATAGCGCCCATATGTTGCACATTACCAACGTTCCAAGAAGAAATATCCTGGTTAAAGGAACTAGCTCCTCCAAACAAGGCATGCATTGATGTTAGGTGATCAACTTCCCATTTCCCGACTGGCTGATCAAAGGCTTTGGCACCAACAAACATACCGTCTATGAATTCAACATTACCCATATCCCAATTGGAGATATCACTATTAAAATTAATTGCATCGGAAAACATGAATGATAAATAAGTTGCATTGGAAACATCCCAATCACCTATATCCTGATTAAACAGGCTTGCCCCATCGAACATATTGCCGAAATTTGTAATAGAGCCTACCTTCCAATCGGAGAAGGAATCATTTCCTACCAAGGCTTCACAAAACCTGAACATCCCAATTGCAGAACTAACCTTTTCCAAATTTGGAATATCGGTAGCCAATACATCTAGATTAGAGCAGTGTGTGAAAGCATTATCCATGGAAGTCCATTCCCCTAAACCCCACTGGTCTATGGAAACAATTTTGTCCGAATCTTGGGTCGTTCCATAAAAATCATTA
>TARA_R110000868_G_scaffold156707_2_pt1 | contig 26199 bp, 21 predicted proteins | sample TARA_R110000868 | Tara Oceans TARA_R110000868 (sample SAMEA4397489) | marine metagenome | biome: Polar Biome; feature: [SRF] surface water layer (ENVO:00010504); material: water (ENVO:00002006), including particulate matter (ENVO:01000060) such as... | depth 5 m | reverse complement strand
TGCTGCGTTTGAAAATCTATCATCTGGGCGGTGCGCTGCCGCTGTCGGATGCGGTCCCGACGCTGGAGAATTTCGGTTTTACCGTGCTCGAATCGGTGCCAACGCCCCTCGAGGGCGGCCGTCTGGGTTATATCCACGATTTCCTGCTTGAACTGCGGTCGGAGGAAAAATGCGAAAGTCTGATTGAACGGTCGGAAGAAATCGAAGCGGCGATTACGAGCGTGCTGGATGGGGAAGCGGAAAATGATGCTTTCAACCAGTTGATCATTTCCGCCGGTATCGACGCCCGTTCGACCGTTTGGATGCGGGCCTGGTTCCGCTATTTGCGCCAGACCGGACTCAGCTACGGGCTGGCTACCGTTGTCGAAGCCCTGGCCGAGGCGCCGGAGGTTACAGCTGCGATGATCCGGCTTTTCCGTGTCCTGCATGATCCGGATTTTGGCGGGGACCGATCGGAAGGCGAGACCGCGGCCATTCACGAGATTGATGCCGCTCTGGTCAGCGTTCACGCGATTGACGACGACCGCATCTTGCGCCTGTTCCGGGCGGTTATCGAGTCGATATTGCGGACCAATGCATTTGCCTATCGGGCCGGTGAAGCACTGGCTTTCAAGATCGAGAGCGCCAAGATTCCGGAACTGCCTGCACCGCTGCCCTGGCGAGAAATTTTTGTTTACAGCCCGCGGGTCGAAGGCATCCATTTGCGCGCCGGTCCGGTTGCCCGTGGTGGTCTGCGCTGGTCGGATCGCCGGGATGACTTCCGCACAGAAATATTGGGCTTGATGAAAGCCCAGCGGGTCAAAAATGCGGTGATTGTGCCAACCGGTGCCAAGGGCGGCTTTTTTGCCAAGCAACTGCCATCCGGCGATGATCGCGATGCGTTTCTGTCCGAAGGCGTTGAAGCCTACAAAATCTTCATTTCTGCTCTGCTGTCGGTGACCGACAATATCGTCGAAGGCAAAGTCGTGCCCCCGGCCCGGGTGCAGCGTCTTGACGAGGATGATCCCTATTTTGTTGTCGCGGCTGACAAGGGGACGGCAAGCTTCTCTGATATTGCCAACAAGATCGCCATTGATCGCGGTTTCTGGCTGGGAGATGCGTTCGCCAGCGGCGGCAGTAACGGCTATGATCACAAGGCGATGGGGATCACGGCGCGAGGAGCATGGGTTTCCGTGCAGCGCCATTTTGCGGAATCGGGCGTCGATGTGCAGACCGCACCGATCCGGGTGGTCGGCGTCGGCGACATGTCGGGTGACGTATTCGGCAACGGCATGCTGCTGTCGAAAAGCCTTAAAATCGTCGCGGCTTTTGACCATCGGCATATTTTCATCGATCCCGAGCCCGATCCTGCGTCCAGCTGGATTGAACGCAAGCGACTGTTCGATCTACCCCGTTCCAGCTGGGATGATTATGACAAGAAATTGATATCCAAGGGCGGCGCTGTGTTTTCGCGCAGTTCGAAGACGATCACGATCTCGAAACAGATTGCCGCATTGCTTGGCTTGCCGGCTGATGTCGAGACCACACCGACGAAATTGATGACGGCGATACTGGCATGCGACGCCGATCTGCTGTGGTTTGGCGGGATCGGCACCTATGTGAAGGCCGCGTCCGAGAATCACATTGAGGTTGGGGATCCGGCCAATGACAAGATTCGCCTCAATGCCGAGCAGTTGCGGGTCAAGGTCATCGGCGAGGGTGCCAATCTGGGCATTACCCAGGCTGCACGGATCGCCTTTGCAACCAAGGGTGGCCGGATCAATACCGATTTTATCGACAATAGTGCCGGGGTTGATTGCTCGGATAATGAAGTCAATATCAAGATCGCGCTGAATGCAGAACTGGCCAGCGGCAAGCTGCTGCCAGGTGTGAGAAATGCATTGCTCGAATCGATGACCGATGATGTCGGCGCGCTGGTTCTGGAAGACAATCGACTGCAGGCCCTGGGTCTCTCGATCGCTGAAATGGGCGGTCCGAAATCGCTGCCGTCTTATGTCCGTCTGATCGAACAATTTGAAGATCAGGGCCAGTTGAACCGGGCCGTCGAAGGCTTGGCCAGCAATGAAGACCTGATCCGACGTGGTCAGGAAAAACGCGGACTATACCGACCCGAGCTGGCCGTACTGATTTCTACCGCCAAGCTTGTATTGCAGGACGCCATAGAAAATAGTGACCTGGGTGATGATCCCGGATTGAACAGCGAACTGCTTCAGGCCTTTCCGGCGGCGATGCAGCAGGGCCATGAATCGGCCATTCTCAATCATCAATTGCGACGCGAAATCATTGCCACGAAACTGGCCAACCGGATGATCAACCGGCTGGGTCTGATCGACCCGTTTGAATTGGCCGAAGAAGAAGGGTGCACATTGGGCGAGGTGGCCCGCGCGTTCGTGATGGCTGAACGCCTGTTCCACGCTGACCGGATTTGGCGTGAACTGGAAGTAGCCGAAATTTCCGAAGATATCAGAATAACCCTGTTCGATCGGCTCGCCTATGTGCTCCGTTCGCACATGGCGGACCTGATGCGAATCGGGGTTTCGGACGACCGGATCGGCGATACCGTCGACATGCTGGCGCCGGGCGTGACCCTGCTCAACAAGAATGTCGAGAAGCTGATAACCGCGGAAGGCCGTTTGCAGGCAGCCAAGCAGGTAAAAAATCTGGTCGAGGCAGGGGCAACGCCCATCATCGCCAACACGATTGCCAATATCTACATGAATGATGGTGCCGCAGGCATTGCCTTTCTCGCCCACAGCCGGGAAATTGATGCGCTGGATGTCGCGCTGGCGTTTACCAATCTGGGCAGCCAGCTCGGTCTCGACTGGGCGCAAATGACAGCCACCCGGATCAATCCATCCGATCCTTGGGATCGTTTGCTGGTCGCCGGACTCGCTCGTGATTTTCAGCAGATGCGCCTCGATTTCCTGCGCCGTACCCGGGGCAAGGATATGCAGCAATTTGTCGAGAACTGGGCAGAGCGCAATATCGACCGTGTGGCGCAGTTCAGGAAGATCATGGATCGGGCGCAGCAAACGCCTAGGCCGTCGATCGCCATGCTGGCACAAATTGCCGGGCAGGCGCGGTTGTTGCTTTCGCGCTAGATCCAGTAGCCGAGCAGATGAAGCGACAGGCCGACCAGTCCGCCAACTAGGGTGCCGTTCACCCGTATGAATTGCAGGTCACGACCGACGGCATTTTCGACCCGATCGGTAATCGTCTGGGTATCCCAGCCGCGGATCGTTTCTGATACCAGCTTGACGATATTGTCGCCATAGCTGTCGACCACGCCGATGACGGCACGCCGGCCGAATCGGTTGATCTGTCGATTGAGCTGCTCGTCCTGCTGCAGACTGACGCCCAGCTGGACCAGCGCGTCCCCGAACTGACCGGCCAGTGCAGCATTGGGATCACGGGCGGCGCGTAACAGCGCTTCGCGGCCTTGTTCCCAGATACCATCAAGCCAGGATGCGATGGCCGGATTCTCGATTATCTCAAGTTTCCATTCGTTGACCTTTTGCCGAAGATCAGGATCATGGCGCAGTTCGGTCGCCAGTTGCACCAGACTTTCTTCGGTTTTGGCGCGGACGGGGTGATGCGGATCGGCTGCCATGTCGGCGAGCAATTTGTAGAGACCGTCGAGCACCTCGTTGGCAACGCGGTCGTCAAGTCCGGTCCAGCGCATCACCGCATTGGCGCGGTCGGTCACGATGTTGCGAATTACCGATTCATTGGTGTCCAGCGTACGATAGGCCCAGCGAATGGTTGAATCGATCAGCGGACCATGACGATTTTCCGCCATGACCGCTTCCAGGATTTGTCCCATAGGCGTCGCGATATCGAGGCCGACGGCCTGTCTTTTGATCGCACCCTGGAACATGGTTCCAAGGCGATCCTTGTCAAGCGAGGCAATCGCATCGCCCAACAGTCGCGATGCACCGAATTTGAGCCGTCCTTCTCCGCCGCTCGGCGATTGCAAAAAGCGTCCGATGCCACTGGCCAGATCGACATGTCGCATGCGCTGGGCAACGAGGCGCGAGATAAGAAAATTGTCCTTGAGGAAATTGGCCAGCGTGTCACCGATCCGGTCCTTGTTGCGCGGAATGATCGCCGTATGGGGGATCGGCAGGCCCATCGGGTGACGGAACAGGGCGGTTACGGCAAACCAGTCCGCCAATCCGCCAACCATTGCCGCCTCGGCAAAGGCGCGGACAAATCCGATCGCCGGATGCATCGCCTCATAGCTTTTCGAGGTGAGATAGATGATCGCCATGACCACCAGCATACCGGTGGCTATGATTTTCATATCCTGACCAGCATTGCTGGTTTTGGTAGCAGAAATTGTTCCGTTGCCGCTGCCTGTCTGAGAAGAAATTGGCTTCACTCGGCGGGCTGAACCTTTGCGCCGGGACCATCGTGGCGGTCATCGCCGGGCTCGTAAGTCAGCATTTTTCTGCGCAGCCATGGTCCGGCCCGTCGTTCGAACCCATCTGCCAGACTGAATCCAGCGGGAACAATGATCAGGGTCAACAGGGTCGATACGACCAGACCACCGATCACCACGATACCCATTGGCGCGCGCCAGGCACCATCGCCGGACAAGGATAGAGCAGTTGGTACCATACCTGCGGTCATCGCCACCGTGGTCATGACAATCGGCTGGGCACGCTTGTGTCCGGCATCCATGATCGCCTCGAACTTCGGCACGCCTTTTTGCATTTCCTCGATAGCAAAATCGATCAACAGAATTGAATTTTTACTGACGATTCCGAGTAACATGAGTACCCCGATCAGGACTGGCATGGACAGCGATGTGCCCGTGACCCAAACCAGCAGCATCCCGCCAAGCGGCGCCAGTGCGAGCGAACCCATGTTGACCAATGGCGACATCAGGCGCTTGTAGAGCAGGACAAGTGTCGCAAACACCAGCAGAATGCCGGCTATTAGCGCGATCACAAAATTAACCGCCAGTTCCTGTTGCCATTCGTCTTCGCCAAAGGCTTCGTTGGACACGCCGGTCGGCAGATTTTTCATGATCGGCAGCTCGAATATTTTTGCCATCGCCTCACCCTTGATCACGTCTGGGGCCAGGTCGGCACCGACAAATGTCCGGCGGTTCTGGTTATAGCGCTGGATTGATGTCGGTCCGGAGCCGAAACTGACCGAAGCCACGCGGCTGAGCGGCACGGTGCCGCCACTGGCAATCGGGATGGGCAGATTCTGGATAGTTGTCAGATCATTCCGCGATTCAAGCGGGAGCATGACCCGGATCGGAATTTGCCGGTCCGACAGGGAAAATTTGGCAGCATTCTGATCGATTTCGCCCAATGTTGCGATTCGGATCGTCTGGCTCAGCGACGCCGTCGTGACGCCGAGTTGGGATGCCAGATCCATATAGGGTGTAATAATGATTTCGGGTCGGCTGAGGTCGGCGGCGATACGAGGAGCCCGTACCAGGTTAATTTCTTTCATCTGCTCAACCAACTCGGCTGCGGTCGTGTCGAGCAAATTCGGGTCAGACCCGGTCAGCATGATGGAAATGTCGCGTCCTGTCCCGCCGCCACCGCTTTGCGACTGAAAGGAAATCCGTGCGTCGGGAATTTTTTGCAGTTCCGGTGACAGGCTGCGTTCAAACTCGATCGATGTTTTTTTGCGATCTTCCTTCAAACTCACAAACACTGTCGCGTTTGTTTCGCGAACGCGCGTGAGAGCGCGGTCGACCTCGGGCTGGGCGTACATCAATTCTGATACGCGATCTGCGATCTTCTCGGTCTGTTCAAGCGTCGTTCCGGGCACAACTTCGATCTGGATGCGGCTATTGTCCTCATTGATCGTTGGCTGAAATTCTGCCGGTGTGATCGCAAATAAAATGACCGTCAATCCAAAGGCGACAATACCTGTACCCATCATCCAGATGCGGTGATCATGGCCGCGTGCCCGGAAACGACCGGACCGATAGGCATACCAGTCCGCAAACCGCCCGCCGATCTTGTTCACGACCCATTTAAAGACCTGTGTTACCAGAGCTCCGGCTGCGAAACCTGCAATGACGCCTATCACCAGACTCAATATCGCCCGCAGAAAGTCACTGGGCATCAAAGTCGGAAGCAGATCATAGATCAGTTTGCCGACCAAATATGCTGGTATGACGAATGCGGCAACGATCAGAGTGAACAGAATAAAGCCGATTAGATAATGCCACCACACGGCTTTCGCGGGCACAAGTGTGTGGCGGATACGGTCCGCCGAGGAGCGATCTAAGACCCACTGCAGCAACCGCATATATCGGTCCATCCAGACCCCGCCGCCATGATCGGCCTGGCCTTTGGCTTTGAGGAAATAGGCCGCTATCATAGGCGTTATCATCCGCGCAACGGCGAGGCTCATCAGCACCGAAATCACCACGGTAATCCCGAAATTCTTGAAGAACTGACCGGAAATGCCGGGCATCAGTCCGACCGGCAGGAAGACGGCGACAATACAGAATGAGGTGGCGACAACCGCGAGGCCAATCTCGTCGGCGGCGTCAATCGATGCCTGATAGGCGGTTTTGCCCATACGCATATGGCGCACGATATTCTCGATCTCGACAATGGCATCATCGACAAGGACACCGGCCACCAGACCAAGCGCGAGCAGGGAAAGGAAGTTGAGATTGAATCCGAGCAGATCCATGAACCAGAAGGTTGGTATCGCCGATAAAGGTATAGCGATGGCCGAGATCACCGTCGCTCGCCAGTCGCGCAGGAAGATAAAGACTACAACAACGGCCAGAATCGCCCCTTCGATCATAGCCAACATCGAGCTTTTATATTGCGACTTGGTGTAGGTTACGCTGTTGAAAAGCGGAATGAACTCGATTCCGGGGACCTCGGCTTTGATCTTGTCCATCACTTCAATCGCGTTGTCATAAACCGTGACATCGGAAGCTCCGCGAGCGCGGGACATCGAGAAATTGACGACCTCAACACCCTTGACCTTGCTGATGGAACTGCGCTCGCCGAAGGAATCGTTCACTTCCGCAACATCGCTCAACTTGATCGTCTGGCCGTTGCCCAACGATATTTGCGTCTGGGACAAATCATAGGCATCGTCCGCATTGCCCAGAACGCGAACCGACTGTCGAGTGCCGCCCACTTCTGCTCGTCCGCCAGCGGCATTGATGTTGATCTGGCGCAATGCGGCGTTCACCTGGCTCGCGGTAACGCCAAGTGCCTGCATCCGTTCGGGACGCAGAATGACCCTGATTTCCCTGTCTACCCCCCCAAACCGGTCAACCTCAGCCATTCCGTCGACGGAGAGTAACCGCTTGGCGACGGTGTCATCGACGAACCAGCTGAGCTGTTCGACGGTCATGTCATCGGCTTTGACAGCGAAAAACGCGATCGGGCCACCCACTGCATCGACTTTTGCGACTTGCGGCTCCAAAATACCTTCTGGCAAGGATCCACGAACCTGATCGACCGCATTTTTTACTTCGTTGACGCTGTTGTTTACGTCCGCGCCAATTTCAAATTCGACAAATGTTCGGCTGCTGCCTTCGCTTGCCGTTGAGCTTATATTCTTGACACCGCTAATCGAACGGACCGCTGCCTCCACCCTCTGGGTGATCTGGCTCTCAATCTCTGTCGGTGCAGCGCCCGGCTGAGCAATATCCACAGAGACTGCCGGAAATTCAACTTCCGGGTTGTTCACCACATCCATGCGGTTGAAGCTCAGCAGGCCGGCAAAAAGCAGCCCTGCAAACAGCACCAACGGGGCCACCGGATTGCGTGTGCTCCAGGCAGAAATATTGCGAAGATTCATTGATCAGGCCTCAAATTTGCGCACGATTCACGCGCCGCCGGCTTTCTTTTGGACTTTCGGCTGTACAGTTTCGCCGGGACTCAAGAAGCCACCTGCTCGGAGCACCACCTTCTCGTTTCCGGTCAAGCCGGAAGTGATGGAAAGTCCTGCTTCAGACACTGAACCGATGACAACGTCGCGCCGCACCGCCTTGTTGTCCGGTCCGACAATATAGACAAAGCTGCCTTTGCTGTCATTTTGCAAGGCAGACTCAGGCAAAATGGCAACTTCGGACGTTCCGCTCTGGATCCGTGCACTGGCAAATCCGCCTGGCCGCAACGCGCTATCATAGCCCAACGAAATCCGTGCGATACCCTGACGGGATTGCGGATCAATTATCGGAGAAATCTGCCAGACCTGTCCGGTCAGGATCTTGTCGGTACCGACCGGGGTGACTTGCGTGGAAATGCCCACCGAAATATTGGCCAAATCACTTTCACCCAGCAGTGCCTGCAATTCCATTTCCCCGTCTTGTGCCAACAAGAATAATGTTCCGCTGCCTTGGGTTACCGTCTGCCCCGGTTCGACATTGCGTTCCAATACGAAACCAGCCTTGGGGGCCACGACGTTCAACCGGTTATTGCGCGCCCGGGTTTCGTTTAACTGGGCCTGTGACACTCGCAGACGGGCTGCGGCGGAATCGCGGGTTGCTGTCAACCGGTCGATATCAGCTTTGGATATAAATCCCCGGTCCACCAGCTGCGCTGCACGATCCAGATTTGCCTGTGCAAGATTGAGATCGGCACGAGACACGCCCACCGATGCTTCCAGGCCCGCGGCTTGCTGGATTTGCACAGATCGATCAATACTGGCCATGATCTGGCCCTGCTTGACCCAGTCTCCAGCGTCGACATAGACATTGGTTACCCGCCCGCCTTCACCGACTATACTGACTGGAATTTCTCGCCGGGCTGCCAGCGTTCCCGTCGCATTTATCGTTCGGATGACCTGCTGTTTGCCAGGGGACATGACCGTGACCATCGGCGCCTGACTTGCGGTGTCATCTTTGACCGCGCCGCCAGTAAAATAATTATAGCCGATATAGGCGAGCAAAAGCGCTACAACGACCGCAGCCGTTATGATTATCCACCGCCGGCTTGTGGCGTGTGCTTCGGTATCGTCAAGCATGGTGACATCTTCGCTGGGGATGGTGGATTCATAGTTCATTTTGTTACTCTTCGGTCGGGTTCTTATCGTATTTCTACGCTGCAATACACAAAAGAATCGCTGATTTTCCGTTCAGTTCGGTTTTCCACCAGCTGTGTTACATAAATATGGCACCGGCGGCAAGCGGGAACAGGATTCTGCCCTTCTTACAAGCCCCGGTTCGATCAACGACCGACATCAGGACACGAAAGGGCCGATTGCAACCGAACCGGCCCTTCCCGTCTATGAATTTCCTGCTGAAAAGCGGGGGTTAGCGCACTCTGCCACGCTGAATGAGGTTCAGGATCAGCAATAGAACAACCGCACCGACAAAAGCGGTGAATAAACCGATGATCGAGAATTGCTGAATGCTGCCACCAAAGCCAAAATATCCGCCGACAAAATTGCCAATGACTGAGCCGATGATGCCAACAATGATATTCAAGAAGACGCCCATGGAAGCATCACGCCCCATCACCATGCTAGCAAGCCAGCCTGCAACGCCGCCAACGATCAATGCAATAATCCAACCCATATATTCCTCCTGGTTTTATGCGAAAGACAATTTCTTACGCGTTAGAATAGAGATACATATAGGATTATTGCTTTGACTAGAAGGAATAAAAAGGGCCGTCGGAACTTGTCCGGCGGCCCTTTGAATATTTACAGTCGGACAGTCGTCCGTCAATATTTCTGCTGGCGCTCGTACAAGTCGCGATAATGTTGGATCCGAGTGACTCGCAGTCCAGGCATACCAGACCGGTCAACAGCCCGTTGCCAGGATGCAAATTCTTCCAGGGAAAGATCATAACGGTCGCAGACTTCGTCGACCGACAGCAAGCCGCCGTTTACAGCCGCAACGACTTCCGCCTTGCGACGCACGACCCAGCGAGTCGTACCGGGCTTTGGCAAATCATCAATGGTTAGCGGTTCACCCAGGGGCCCGACAACTTGCGCTGGTTTTATTTTTTGGTTTTCAATCATACTACCCTCAAATTTGCCGTTCGGCATTTTACCCAGTTTCCCGTTGCGTCTGGCCTTAGTAACGGTAGAGTTTTTCGATTACCTGAACTGCCAAGGTAAACGTCACGTTTATAAATTCGATTATTCATGCATTTCCCTAATTTCCTGCTGCGCCAGATCCGGCCGAAAACAACCGGTTTTGAACAATAATGGTTCCCTGCGACCGGACAGTTCCGAACCATATCTGCCGGCAAAAAACGCCATCCGTTCTTCCATGAAGGAAGAGTGGAGTGCTGTCTTAGCTGCTGACAGGCCCCGACTGGCCTTGCCGAAATCCTTTGCCGACGGACTGGACGCCTGTCGGGCAATGGCGCGAGTGAGCAAGGCCTTCTGATCCGCATAGTTGGTGGGTCCAGCCGGACCTTGATCACCGACATTCTGTTCGCGGTTCTGATGGGGAAAGTTCATATCCATAGCCGCTGGTCTAGCAGCGAAGATATAAACTAGTGTAAAAGAGGTGTTCACACCGCCTTAGGACAAGTTAAGCAATCCTTCCTTGTATCGAAGCAATTCGTACCAAAATGGATCACAACGGGACAAACTGAAGCAAATGTTCGCTGCGCTGGCGCTGGCAGCGGGATTTCTTTAAGGACGGCAATTGATATGACGGATAGAATCAACGGAAATTTTCAACTGGGTGACGACCTGACTGGCAAGCGCATTGTGGTAGCCATGTCGGGCGGCGTCGATTCGAGCGTCGTGGCGGCACTGGCGGCGCGAACCGGTGCCGAAACCATCGGCATCACCTTGCAGCTGTATGATCATGGTGAAGCCGTCGGGCGCGTTGGCAGCTGCTGTGCCGGACAGGATATTCGCGATGCCCGCGCCGTCGCCGACCGGCTCGGCATTGCTCATTATGTTTTTGATCACGCCAGCCGGTTCAAGGATTCGGTCATGGATGTATTCGCCGACGAATATATGGCCGGCCGGACCCCGATTCCCTGCGTGCAGTGTAACATGGGTGTGAAATTTACCGATCTGCTGCAACTGTCTCGCGAACTGGGTGCCGATTGCTTGGCGACCGGACATTATGTGCGTCGCGTTGTTACGCCAAACGGTGCAGAATTGCACAGGGCGCTCGATCCCGCGCGCGACCAGAGCTATTTCCTGTTTGCTACAACGCAGGATCAGCTGGATTATCTGCGCTTCCCGTTGGGCGATATGCCCAAGACACAGGTGCGCGAAATTGCCGAAGAGATGGGACTGGCGGTGGCCTTCAAGCCGGATAGTCAGGATATCTGTTTTGTCCCCAATGGCGATTATGCCAGTGTCGTCCGCAAATTGCGACCGGACGCAGACGATGATGGCGAGATTGTCCATATCGACGGCACACCAATGGGGCGACACAAGGGGCTGATTCATTATACGGTTGGACAGCGCAAAGGATTGGAAATTGGCGGTCAGGCCGAGCCACTTTATGTAATCCGGCTAGAGCCCGAAACCAAGCGCATCGTGGTCGGCCCGAAAGAGGCGCTGGCGGTTGCGTCGGCCTCGTTGCGCGATATCAACTGGATCGGTGGTGACTATGTCGGTCCGGTCGAGGTCAAGGTTCGTTCGATGGCCAAACCGACTCTCGCCCGGCTGGAAGGGCAAGAGCTGCAATTCCACAATCCTGAATTTGGTGTGGCGCCGGGCCAGGCGGCGGTATTCTATCACAAGGAACGGGTGTTGGGCGGGGGCTGGATCGATAAAACTGCTGCGGTTGAACAACAATGGCTAGCGGGCGCGGAAGTGTAGTTTACTCGGCGTCCAACTGGGCGTCAGTGAGCATCATACAGCCCCAGCCTTCCCGGAATTCAGCCGTCGCCGATTCAATCATGAGGGCCGAAGCGGTGACTCTTTTGCGCTCTTCATCCACGCTCAAACCGATTAATTCCATCCCGGGTTCAAAGTCTTTTTGGCAATCCTCAATATCCCGCCCTTCCACATAATGGCAGGAACAGGCTACTCTGGCACCATAAGCGGTGCCGATATCCAGCTGTCCCTTGATAGAGGCATAATTATAGGCCAGCACGGCGATCAGGATCAGCAGGAATAGCCCCCCGATATATAAAGCCGTGCGCCATTTGGTCAGTGGAGCCCTGGATGTTGTTTTTACGGTTGCCATGGCGGCTTCTATTGGTGCAACGACATCGGATGCACAAGATTAAACTCGCTTTGTTGACGGTCCTGGCGATCGCCCTTTCCGGTTGCGGGGGCACCGGCAATCCGGCGACGCCACCACAGAAAAGTGCCGCGGAACTGGCCTATATCTCGGATTCCAGCCCGGTGACCAAGGCTCGGCTGGATGCCGCGATTGCGCCACTGTTCGAAGATCCGGCCATGGCGGAAACGCGCGCTTTTCTGGTCATGTATCGCGGAAAGATCATCGCCGAGCGCTATGGTGAGGGCTATGATGAGGACACAAGATTGATCAGCTGGTCAATGGCGAAAAGTTTCACCGGAGCCTTGATCGGATTTCTCGTCGCGGATGGACGACTGGTGCTCGATGATCCGGCCCCCGTGCCCGCATGGCAAAGGCCTGGCGATCCGCGCGGCGAAATCACGTTGCGGCAATTGCTGCAGATGTCTTCCGGCCTTGATCATACCGAAGTGCCCGAGGAGGGCGGCAAGACTGTCTATGAGGCCGACACCAACCGCATGCTGTTCCTGGACGGTTCCCAGGATGCTGCGGCTTATGCTGAAGCGCGACCGATGGAAGCCAGGCCGGGTGAGAAGTTCGAATATAGCACCGCCACCAGCATCATTCTGTCCGATATCATCACCCGCACCCTGACCAAGAGCATTGATCCGCAAGTCCGGCGCGATGTCACCCTGCGTTTCATTCGCGGGCGACTACTGGAGCCACTCGGCATGGAGGGAACCTATCCGGAATTTGGTCCAAACGGTACATTTCTGGGCGGCAGCTTCATTCATGCCACCGCACGCGACTATGCCAAGTTCGGCGAATTTCTGCGCCACAATGGTGCTCGCAAAGGCGCGCAGCATTTGCCGGTCAGCTGGGTACGGTTCATGAAAACATCTTCAAGGAACGACCCGGCTTATGGTGGCCACCTCTGGCTGAACAAAAGACGACCCGAAGGCCGTGGTCAGGTGCTGTTTCCGGACAATGGGCCAGACACGATTTTTGCGGCACTGGGCCATCTCGGCCAGCAGATTGTGGTATCTCCCGCTCAGCAGCTGACGGTGGTCCGGCTGGGCAAGACACAGGATGATGTGCTGGCGCCGATGAGTGCCCAGATCGGCCGGATCATGGCGCTGTTCCCGATCGGCAGTTAACTCCCAACGGGAATCGTCAAGCTAAAGGCGAAACGTGCCTTCGACCACGGTCACGCATTTCCCGCCGAGCCAGGCCCGGTCGCCATCCAGGCGACAATCGACGTAGCCGCCGCGCTGGCTTGCCTGATAGGCGGTAAAACGGTCGCGACCCAGTTGCCCGGCCCAATAAGGCGTAAGCACGGCATGAGCGGAACCGGTCACGCTATCCTCGTCGACACCACCACCGGGCACAAAAACCCGGCTGAGTACATCGGTATCCGTGCCCGGCGCGGTGCAGATAAACTGGGCATTGCCGAGCGCCGCCAGCGCTTTCAGATCAGGCTTGAGCGCCAGAACATCGTCGGCATGGTTGTAGCGCAGAACATGATAGCGTCCTTCGTGAAACTGAGTCTCGACCGGGCTGCCACCGACCAAGGCGACAATTTCCGGCATGTCTTTCGGCGCAGGGGCATAAGCCGGGAGGTCCAGCGCATAGCCATCTCCGTCACGCATCACGGTCAAGATGCCCGCTTTCCGGGTCTGGAAGGTCACCTGTTGCCGGTCAGGGGATTGCGACAATATGATATGTCCGCTGGCGAGCGTAGCATGACCGCAGAGCGCGATTTCGACCGACGGGGTAAACCAGCGCAGTTCGTAGTCAGCATCCCCGCTGCCGTCTGGCAGGTAGAAGGCGGTCTCGGCAAAGTTATTTTCTTCGCCGATTGCTTGCAGGACAGCATCCTCCAGCCAGGTTTCGAGCGGCATGACCGCTGCCTGATTACCGGTGAAGGGTCGGTCGGCAAAAGCATCGACATGAAAATAGGGCAGATTTGTCATGGGTAGAGCAGTCCTTCCGTCCAGGCGTCACCATCGCGGACAAAGGCCCGCCGTTCGTGCAATCGGTGTGCCCGGTCCTGCCAGAATTCAAATCGAGCGGGGCTAAGGCAATAGCCCGACCAGTGCGGCGGGCGCGGCACATCGCCGCCGGCAAAGCGATCGCTCATTTCCTCGAACCGCGCTTCGAAGGTCGCCCGGCTGTCCAGCGGACGGGATTGTTCAGATGCCCAGGCGCCCAATTGCGAATCCCGGCTGCGGGTGGCAAAATATTCATCAGCCGCGGTGTCTGGAACCGGTGAGAGGCTGCCTTCGATCCGGATCTGTCGGCGCAGGCTTTTCCAGTGAAACAATATCGCAGCCTTCGGATTTTCAGCGATATCGCCTGCCTTGCGGCTTTGTTTATTGGTATAAAAAACAAAGCCTTCGGGGCCGTGGCCTTTCAGCAGAACCATCCGCGCCGACGGCTGTCCGCTCGCATCGGCAGTGGCAATGGTCATTGCGTTGCTGTCATTAATCTCGCTGGCGCGGGCTTCGGCGAACCACTGGTTGAACAGGGAAAAAGGATCGGTCATGACGGCGTCCTTAACATTGTCGACCGCACCGGCAAACAAACAAAATTTTGTTCCACGACAAGCCGTTGCTTTCTGCTAAAAGCGATGCAACGGGAAAGGGGCAGCATGAACTGGGACCTGATTTTTACGATTACCAACAATTATGCCTTGCTGATGTGGCTGCTGCTTGCATTCGCTCCGCGAAGCGCAGCAATATTGACGGGCCTTTTTTATGGCGGAATTGGACTGCTGGCCGGTACCTATGCAGTGATCATCATTCCGTTGATGACCGGCCTGATCGATGGCGGCAGCGGTGCGGCCCCCGATTTTACAACTCTGGCTGGAGTGCAGCAATTGCTTTCCACTCCCGGTGGAGCGACCGTGGGATGGATCCACTATCTCGCCTTTGATCTGTTTGTCGGGCTATGGGTGGCGCGCAATGCGGATAAATACGGGTTTGCGCGCTGGTTACAGATACCTATTCTGCTGTTTGTCCTGATGCTGGGGCCATTGGGACTGGTTCTCTATCTGCTGCTCCGTTTCACGCGGCACAACAAGGTTGCAGAAGCCGTTATACCTGAATAAAACACTGGAGTTGAAAATCAGCGGAAAGTTCCAATCTCTGCATGGTAAGGATTTGAAAAAGGCTAAATAATGATCGATCCCTATCAAGCACTGGGTGTTGCCAAGGGCGCAAACGACAAAGAAATCAAGAGCGCCTATCGCAAGCTCGCCAAGGAACTGCATCCGGACAAGAACAAAGATAATCCCAAGGCAACCGAACGTTTTTCCGACGTCACCAAGGCCTATGACCTGTTGCTGGACAAGGACAAGCGTGCGCAATTCGATCGGGGCGAGATCGATGCGGAAGGCAATCCGACCGCACCTTTCGGCTTTGGCGGCGGGGGTGGGTATCAACGCCGTCCGGCAGGCCAGCAACCTGATTTCGGTAATGCCGGCGCAGATTTCGGCGATATTTTCGAAGGTCTGTTTGGCGGCGGCGGTGGTGGTTCGCCATTCGGCAACCGTCAGCGCACCGCACCACCGGCCAAAGGCGCCAATGTTGCCTATCGGCTGAAGGTGGAATTTAGCGCTGCCGCGACGTTACAGAAGCAACGCATAACGCTGGAAGATGGCAAAACCATTGACCTCAGCCTGCCCAAGGGTGTCGAGGAAGGCACACAGATGCGCCTCAGCGGCAAAGGCCGTGCCGGTCCGGGCGGCAATGGCGATGCCATTGTCACCATTCATATCAACCCGCATCCGTTTTACAAACGCGACGGCGACAATATCACGCTGGAATTGCCGATCAGCTTGAAAGAAGCGGTGGAAGGCGCAAAGATCAAGGTTCCGACCGTGGACGGACCGGTGATGCTGTCCATTCCACCAGGGTCGGATTCCGGCAAGACGCTGCGGCTGAAAGACAAGGGCTTCCATGGCAAGTCCGGTACGCGCGGAAATCAGCTGGTCACATTGATGATCGTCCTGCCGAAAGCGGATGAAAAGCTCGCAGAATTTGTCAAAGATTGGAATCCGAAAGATAATCCCCGCGCCAGCATGGGTGTGTAAGCTTGACCCAAAACCCTATATCCGAACTTTCGCCCGAAGCCCGGCGTCAGGAAAAGGGCGAATCGAGGCCGGCCAGCAATAGGGCCAGCGAGAATCTGGCCGATGAAAGTCCGGTTCGGCGTGCCCTGATCATCATCGAGCGCACCGCCGTGGGCGTCTATCATGATGGTTTCACCTTTGCGGGCAATTTTGCCTATATGTCCCTGCTCGCCGTATTTTCCTTCTTCATTATTGCCGCTGCGATTGTCGGGGGTTTTGGCCAGACCGATGTCGGCACCGATTTTGTCGAGGCGTTTCTGGTCACTGTCCCGCCTTCGGTCGCCAGCGCGCTGCATGATCCGATCAACGATGCGATGACCGCACGTACCGGGCCTTTGCTCTGGTTCAGTGCGATCGTCGGTTTGTGGACCACAACCAGCCTGATCGAGACAATTCGGGAAATTCTCCACCGGGCTTATGGTGTCCAGGCCCAGCGTGCCTTTTGGGAATATCGACTGACATCAATCGTGCTGATTTTGATCTCGGTATTTTTTGCCATGCTGGCGCTTAGTGCGCAATTTGTGGTGGCCGGCATCAGCGGATTTCTTGGCACCTATTTTCCGGCGGTCGAGCGCGGCGTATTGTGGCTTTCGCTGTCCAATGCGATACCGTTTCTGGTGCTGTTCGCGACGCTCTATTTCCTGTTCCGTCTGCTGACGCCCCGCCAATATCGGCCTCGCCAATATCCCAAATGGCCGGGTGCGGTGTTTATCAGCGGCTGGTGGCTGATGATCACTGGTTTGTTGCCAGTTTTCCTCAAATATGCGGCAAATTACCAGCTGACTTATGGCAGCCTGGCAGGCGTTATCATCACGCTGATTTTTTTCTACCTTGTCGGCCTCGGCATGGTGATCGGCGCAGAGATTAATGCAGCGCTTGCCGAACGACCCTGGAGAAACGGGATTAGCGAATGATCCGCTGGAAAATCATGCGGATAGTGTTTATCACTGACGATTATCGGATTTCAGGAGACCGGGGCAATGACTGAGTTAATGAAGGGCAAGCGCGGCTTGATCATGGGGCTTGCCAACAACAAGTCGCTCGCCTGGGGTATCGCCCAAAAGCTCGCTGGAGCCGGAGCCGAACTTGCCTTCTCCTATCAGGGCGAAGCGCTGGCAAAACGGGTCAGGCCGCTGGCTGCAGAGCTGGGCAGCGACTTTCTGATTGATTGCGATGTTTCCGACATGGCGGCGCTGGATGCAGCGTTCGACCAGATCAAGAGCCGTTGGGACACGCTGGATTTCGTCGTCCATGCGATTGGCTTTTCGGATAAGAACGAGTTGCGCGGCAAATATGTCGATACCAGCCTCGACAATTTTCTGATGACGATGAATATTTCCGCTTATTCGCTTGTTGCCGTGGCGCGGCGGGCAGCGGCGATGATGCCGAACGGTGGCAGCATCGTGACGCTGAGCTATTATGGGGCCGAAAAGGTGATCCCGCATTATAACGTGATGGGCGTGGCCAAGGCAGCGCTGGAGACCAGCGTCAAATATCTCGCCAATGATCTCGGTCCGGACAATATCCGGGTCAACGCCATTTCGGCTGGCCCGATCAAGACTCTGGCGGCCAGCGGTATCGGAGACTTCCGCTATATCCTGAAATGGAATGAATATAATTCACCGCTTCGCCGCAACGTCACGATCGATGACGTCGGCGGTGCGGGCCTCTATTTCTGCAGCGACCTGTCATCCGGTGTGACCGGCGAAACCCATCATGTCGATGGCGGCTATCACGTCGTCGGCATGAAGCAGGAAGATGCGCCCGATATCGCGCTGGACTGATGATCACGGGTTTGCACCACGTCCAGCTTGCGATGCCCGAAGCGGGAGAAGACCGGGCGAGGGGCTTTTATGGCGATCTTCTGGAAATTCCGGAACGCACGAAGCCTGCGCAGCTGCAAAGCAATGGAGGCTGCTGGTTTGAGACGGACAAAGTCCGGGTGCATCTTGGGGTTGAGAGCGATTTTCGATCGGCACGAAAGGCGCATCCGGCCTTTCAGACAAGCGATTTCCACAACTTGCTGGAAAAGCTGAAAAATGCCGGTTATCGAATCCAATCTGCCGATGCGATTGATGATCATGCCCGTTTTTTCGTGAATGATCCTTTCGGCAACAGAATTGAGTTTATCAACGCGGAGAGCGAGTTTTGAGTTTCAATATATTTGGTCATGCTTTTCGCTTTTCCACCTGGGGAGAAAGCCACGGACCTGCGCTCGGCGCAGTGGTCGACGGCTGTCCGCCGGGACTGGCGTTGAACGAGAATGACATCCAGCCGTTTCTTGATGCGCGGCGGCCGGGTCAGTCAAAATATACGACCCAGCGTCAGGAACCGGACCAGGTCAAAATCCTCTCTGGCGTTTTCGACGGCAAGACCACAGGGACACCAATTTCGCTGATGATCGAAAATGTCGATCAACGATCCAAAGACTATGGCGATGTCGCGAAAGCCTATCGCCCCGGCCACGCCGACTATGCCTATGATCAAAAATATGGCTTCCGCGATTATCGCGGTGGTGGCCGGTCCAGCGCCCGCGAAACCGCTGCACGGGTTGCTGCCGGTGCGGTGGCGCGGTTGGTGATTCCGGAAGTGACGGTCCGGGCATGGGTTGCCGAGATTGGTGGCGACGCGATTGATCCGGCGCATTTTGACGCCAGTGAAATTGGTAATAATCCTTTTTTCTGTCCCGATGCAGAGGCCGCGAAACGTTGGGAAGCGCTGGTCGACGGGGCTCGCAAGGAGGGCAGCAGCCTGGGTGCGATTGTCGCCTGTGACGCGGTCGGAGTGCCGGCTGGATGGGGTGCTCCCGTCTACGCCAAGCTCGATAGCGAGATCGCAGCTGCGATGATGACGATCAACGCGACCAAGGGTATCGAAATCGGCGACGGCTTTGCCGCTGCCCGTCTGCGCGGCGAGCAAAATGCCGACGCCATGCGGCCGGGTGAAGATGGTCCCGAATTTCTAGCCAATCATAGCGGCGGGACGGCGGGCGGTATTTCAACTGGCCAGCCAATTTTCTGTCGCGTGGCATTCAAGCCGACCAGTTCAATATTGACACCGGTGGCAACTATCACCTCGGAAGGGGAAGCGACCGAAATATCGACCAAGGGCCGCCATGATCCATGTGTTGGCATTCGCGGCGTTCCGGTCGTGGAAGCGATGATGGCGCTGGTCCTCGCCGATCAGAAATTGTTGCACCGGGCGCAATGCGGATGAGTGGTACTTCTGCCGCATTTGCCGCACCGGTCTGGCAGAACTGGTTGGTTGCATTGATGATTGTGTCTGATCAATGATTGATCTGATCCTCCACGTCATCAATGAATATATTCAGGCGCACAAGGCGGTCATCGGACTGATCATCCTATGCTTTCTATTCGCCGGCTTCATCATGGAGCGCTTTCCCGCTGCCGTGGTCGCGGTGCTCGGTGCCTGCATGTTCCTGTTTCTCGGGATCATCGATTCCGATGGCCTGTTTTCGGTTTTCTCGAACACTGCGCCGATCACGATTGCCGCGATGTTCATCCTCTCTGGTGCGTTGCTGCGCACCGGCACGATCGATGCCATCGCCGGTTTCATTATCAAGCGCGCCAAGCGGCACCCCAAGCTGGCCGTCGCGGAGATGTTCCTGGGCGCCTTTGTCGCCTCCGCCTTCATGAACAATACGCCGGTGGTGATCGTCTTGATTCCGATCATCCTGCGCCTTTCGCGGGCTACCGGGTTCTCGTCCAAGAAATTGCTCATCCCGTTGAGCTTCATCTGCATCCTGGGCGGCACGACCACGCTGATCGGTACCTCGACCAACCTCATTGTCGATGCGGTCGCGCGCGATCAGGGTCTGGCCGGCTTCGGTATTTTTGAAATCACGCCTTATGGTCTGATCGCTGCTGTGGCTGGTACGGTGATGATGGTGTTGTTCAGCAGCTGGCTGCTGCCTAGCGGTCAGGTCAAGGGTCAGTTTGACAGCAGCGACGAAAGCGATTTTCTCACCGAACTGACGGTGCGCCGAAACGCATCGGTGATCGACAAGAAACTCTCCGCCGTGCCGGAATTGCGCCGGGCAGGTCTGGAGGTTACGGCAGTCAAACGGTTGAGCAGCTATATCCGTCATGATCTGGATTTTCACGAATTGCGGGCGGGCGACCGGATTGTCGTGCAACTGGATCTCGCCGAACTGATTTCGCTGCGCGAATCTGAAGATTTCAAAGTCGGCATAGTCCACAAGGGCGATGTCGGTCCGCTGGGCGAGGAACTGGTCGAGGCCACGGTCGCACCAAGCCATCCCAGTATCGGTAACCGCCTCTTTGACATACCGTTTCTGTCGCAGCTCAATGTCCGCATTTTGGGTATGACCCGCTATCGCAACCTGCCGCGCTCGGACCTTACCAACGCGCGTATTCACGCTGCCGACCGGTTGCTGGTCACCGGCTCCAGCGAGGATATCAACCGCATGTATCAGAACCCCAATCTGTTCGGGGTCGGGCAAACCAAGATTCGCGCCTTTCGGCGGGATCGGGCACCGATCGCGATCGGTGCTCTGGTTGCCGTTGTGGTGCTTGCCGCGCTCAATATCATTCCGCTCGCCGTTGCGGCAATTCTTGCGGTCGGGGCGATCCTGCTGGCGCGCTGCATCGATGCGGAAGAGGCCTGGGGTTCGATCGACGGCAATGTTCTGGTGCTGATATTCGGCATGCTTGCGGTTGGTCTGGGTCTGCAGCAGGCGGGAAGCGTTGACCTGATTGTCGCCGAATTGACGCCTTTTCTGCGGGAAGTACCACCCTGGGGGCTGGTCTTTGCGATTTACGTCCTGTCGGTGATCATGACCGAGATTGTCACCAACAATGCGGTCGCCATCATCATCACGCCGATTGCCATTGCGCTGGGCAATGATCTGGGAGTCGATCCCCGGCCTTTGGTCATCGCGGTCATGTTCGCCGCCTCTGCCAGCTTCGCCACTCCGATCGGCTATCAGACCAACACTTTGGTTTATGCAGCGGGCAATTACCGCTTCACCGACTTCTTCAAGGCCGGCATTCCGCTGACCTTTGGTGTCGGGCTCTCGACCTGCCTGGCGATCAGCTTCTGGATGTAATGCCGCCCTAAACGCTTGCCGCGCCCTCCTGCGGACGATAGGCATGGGCTGGGAATAATATCGGGGATAATCGCATGCTGGCATTCTGGTTCAAGATTCCACTTTGGCAGCGAGTAATCGCAGCGCTGGTTCTGGGTGTTATCACCGGTCTGATCTGGGGGCCGGAATCCGAAACCATCAAATGGATCGGCGACTTCTTCATCAAGTCGATCAAGATGCTGGTAGTGCCGCTGATCTTCTTCTCGCTGGTGGCGGGTGTCGCCGCGCTGGGCGATCTCAAGAAACTGGGTAGCGTAGGTGGGCGGGCAATGGTCTTGTTCGTTATCACCGGCCAGATTGCAGCCTGGCTCGGCCTCGCGCTCGGCACGTTTTTCCAGCCCGGCAAGGGTGTCGATACCAGCGCCATCGAAATGGGCGCTACGCCCGAACCGAGCACGACCACCGCCGTTGACATGATCCTGTCGATTGTCCCCGACAGTCCGGTACAGGTTATGGCCGATGTCCGCGTATTGCCGCTGATCGTCTTTGCGCTGTTGATCGGTATCGGTATTTTGATGGCCAAGGAAGACGGCAAGCCGCTGGCGAAGATTTTCGATAGCGGTGCCATCGTGATGCAGAAGGTCACGATGATCGTAATGGAATTGACGCCCTTTGGCGTGTTTGCGCTGATGGCGTGGGTTGCGGGTACGTTGGGCACTGATGCCCTGATATCGCTCGCGCAGCTGGTTGGACTCAACTATCTCGGCTGTCTGCTGATCATCGGCGTGATGTATTCGGCGATGATCAAGTTTCTCGCAAAACTGCCGGTAATAGATTTCTTTCGCGGGATCATTGATGCAATTGCGGTCAGCTATTCCACCGCATCCTCCAACGCGACCCTCCCGGTGACCCTGCGCTGTGTCGAACGCAATCTCGGTGTCAGCAATTCTGTGGCGAGTTTCGTGGTCTCACTCGGCGCGACGATCAATATGAATGGCACCGCCATGTATCTGGGCCTCGCCACTTTGTTCGGTGCACAGATTTTTGGCGTTGACCTGAGTTGGGGTGACTATCTCCTGATCTCGATCACCTCGACCTTGGGTGCGATCGGCGCAGCCGGGATTCCCGGTGCCGGCCTGATCATGATGGCGCTGGTCTTTGGCAGCGTCGGTGTGCCACTCGAAACCATCGCCTTTGTTGCTGGCGTCGACCGGATCATGGACATGATGCGGACCACTACCAATGTCTCGGGCGATGCAGCGGTGGCCGTGACGGTGGCAGCGATGACCGGCGAGATTGACCGCGAAGAGATGATCTCTGCGGATGACGTCTAAGCGACCAGAGCGACCTCGGGATATCTGGATGCTCATCATGGGCGCACCAACAGACATGGTTTTTTTCGATTGTCTGCCATGAAGCGTAAACAGCGTTAACCGTGCTCCGCTGGCTCTACGCGGGAATCAGGACATTGCGATAAAGCGGTTCTTCAAGCGCCCGGCCTGCGCCAATGGCGACGCAGGTCAGGGGGTCATCGGCAATGGTAACCGCCAGTCCTGTCTTTTCGGAGATAAATTCGTCAATTCGCCCCAATAGCGCGCCTCCACCGGTCAAGACTATGCCCTGATCCATGATATCCGCCGCCAATTCCGGCTTGGTATGCTCAAGTGCATTCAGCACCGCCTCGGCTATCTGGCCTATTGGCTCGGCAATGGCCTGTGCAATTTCAGCTTCGGTGATAGCAATTTTTTTCGGCATCCCGCTCACCAGATCACGCCCCTTGATATGCATGATCCGTCCATCGCCGACCGGGCTCACCGCACTGGCCATTTCATGTTTGACCAGTTCTGTGGTGGTTTCGCCGATGGCCAGATTATGCTTGCGGCGGATATATGATGCGATGGCATCATCAATCTTGTCGCCACCCATTCGTCCCGATGTGCTGTAAGCCAGGCCTTGCAACGATAATACAGCGACTTCGGTTGTCCCCCCGCCGATATCGACCACCATCGCACCCACTGGCTCGGCGACCGGTATTCCAGCGCCGATGGCTGCGGCCATCGGTTCTTCGATAAAAAATATGCCGGATGCGCCGGCATTGGAGGCTGCATCGCGAAGCGCGCGAAGCTGGACGTTGGTGGAGCCGGAGGGGATACAAACAACAATGTCGAAACGCCGGAATATGCCGGGCTTTTTCGGGTGAACTTTGTGGATGAAATGTTTGATCATCTGCTCCGCGACATCGAGATCAGCGATGACACCGTCCTTGAGCGGACGAACAACTCTTATGTTGCTCGGCGTTTTGCCCATCATCAGCTTGGCATCGCTGCCGACCGCGCGCACCTTTGTCACACCGTCATTCGTTTCGAGCGCAACGACTGATGGCTCGTTGAGCATGATCCCGCGATCGCGCACATAGATAAGGGTATTCGCCGTACCGAGATCGATCGCCAAGTCGAGTGACTGGAGTTTGAAAAAACTTTTCATAAAAATGGAAATACTTTGATTAGAGCGACCACATTGCCAATGTGACAGGATTGCAAAAACTTGGTGACACTGGGCGAATGAACCGGTGATGTATAGTCACGATGCTTTGACCATTTGTCTATTGGTCAAAAATTGCATGGACGGAAAAGATCAATCGTTAGCACTCGGAACGGCCTGGTTTCGCAACATTCCACCAGATTATCTTCTACTTTTCTCGCTTAACCTGGCGGTCTGGAATCTCGGAAATTCTGGTAAAATTAACGGAACTATCTTCTGAATATTGCCACGAACGGCATATTTTCGCTGTTCCTCAACGGCAAACTATTGTCGCGCCAGCAGGGAAACAAGGCTTCTCAATCCGCAAACGGATCCGTCACCAAAATCGTATCTTCCCGCTCTGGCGAGGTTGACACCAATGCCACCGGACACTGGATCAGTTCCTCTACACGCCGGATATATTTGATCGCCTGTGCGGGAAGGTCTGCCCAGCTGCGCGCGCCGGCGGTGGTTTCGTTCCAGCCTTCCATCGTTTCGTAAATCGGTTTGACGGCGGCCTGGTCCTGGTGATGTGGTGGCAGATAGTCGTAGGTGGCACCATTCAGATCATAGCCGACACAGATTTTCAGTTCTTCAAAACCGTCGAGCACGTCGAGCTTGGTCAGTGCGATGCCAGCCACGCCGGATACGGCCAAGGCCTGTCGCACAAGCACCGCATCAAACCAGCCGCACCGTCTTTGGCGTCCGGTCACCGTACCGAATTCATGGCCGCGTTCGCCGAGCCGCTGGCCGATCTCATCATCCAGTTCGGTCGGGAAAGGCCCTGACCCGACGCGCGTTGTGTAAGCTTTGGTAATCCCGAGCACATAGCCGGTGCCGGACGGGCCAATGCCGGAACCACCCGCTGCCGTGCCCGAAATCGTGTTGGAGCTTGTCACAAACGGATAGGTGCCATGGTCGACATCAAGGAGCACGCCCTGCGCGCCTTCGAACAATATGCGCTTGCCGTCGCGGCGCGCCTCGTTGAGCCGTTTCCAGACTGGTTGAGCATATTGCAAAACGCTTTCGGCGATTTCCTTCAGATCGTTGAGCAAGCGTTCCCGGTCCACTGGCGGTTCGCCAAAACCGGCACGCAGCGCGTCATGGTGGGCGCACAGCCGGTCGAGCTGCGGTCCGAGATCGTCGAGATGGGCGAGGTCACAAACCCGGATTGCGCGACGACCGACCTTGTCTTCATAGGCCGGGCCAATGCCGCGCCGGGTGGTGCCGATCTTGCCCTTGCCGCTGGCATCTTCCCGCATCGCATCAAGATCGCGATGGATCGGCAGAATCAGTGGGCAGGTTTCGGCAATACCGAAATTATCAGTGTTGATGGTGACGCCCTGGCTTTCCAGTTTCTTGATCTCGTCGCGCAGATGCCAGGGGTCGAGCACGACGCCATTGCCGATGATCGACAGCGCCCCGCGCACAATGCCGGACGGCAGCAGCGAAAGCTTGTAGACCGCGCCATCGACAACCAGCGTATGGCCGGCGTTGTGGCCACCCTGAAAACGGACCACGACATCGGCGCGTTCGGACAGCCAGTCGACTATCTTGCCCTTGCCTTCATCGCCCCATTGCGCGCCGATTACCGTTACATTGGCCATATTCGAGTCTTTCTTATAAGGGTTCCGGCTGATCGCCGTTCAATATGTGCGAACAACCAAGCGCCTGCGCCTGATCCTTTTCCGAAAGCGCCGCTACCGTGCGCCAGCCCGTTGCGCGCAGCTTTGCCGCAGCGTTTCGGTCATGTCCCAGCGGCAAGAATATCTGTTCGCTGGTCTTTGCTCCAAAACCTGCATTGATCAGCGGATCAGGATAGAGCGAGAAACCGACTGCGGCTTCGGCTTCGCCATCGGCCTGCGCTATTTCATAACTGCCGCCCCGACCCAGGGCACCAATGAAGCTTTCGGCATAGAGGGTGAAGCCGAACCAGTTCTGATATTCAAAGCCATGTCGTTCGGTCGGGTCGAGTGTGAGTTCGGCCTTTCCTCTGATGCTTGCTGCGATCTCGGCGACGCCATCCAGCCGTGACCCGAGCAACCCGTCGCCTTCAAATGCGCGCAGCTTTGCCATCGCATCGTCAAAAGGGCCGGTTGCCTCGATCAGCGGCAGATAACCAGTGGCTCCCATGGCGTTGAGGCCGCCGGCGTCTTTCATATCCAGTTCGCCGCGCACTTCGGCAATCTGTGCCTGGGGCAATGGCAATGGTCCGGCTGCCAAAATGTCGATCAGGTCGGGCATGGTGAAGTCCACGGTGATACCGGAAACACCGGCCCGTTCGAGCGCTTCGATCGCCACCGAGACAATCTCGCTGGCAGCAACAACGCTGTCGGTGCCAATCAG
>TARA_R110000868_G_scaffold357374_1_pt1 | contig 26213 bp, 15 predicted proteins | sample TARA_R110000868 | Tara Oceans TARA_R110000868 (sample SAMEA4397489) | marine metagenome | biome: Polar Biome; feature: [SRF] surface water layer (ENVO:00010504); material: water (ENVO:00002006), including particulate matter (ENVO:01000060) such as... | depth 5 m | reverse complement strand
TTCGGCAGGTGTCAGTGTGACCGTCCCGTCCGGGTTCACGGTACCCGCTGAAAGAACGGCCCCTTCCGGGATGTTACTGATCGTCACAGACAGAACTTCATCCACATCCGTCAGAACCGCATCAATATCAAGTGCTATCGGTGTATCTTCATCCCCGCTAACCGGGTCAACAAATAGAAGTGGGGGAGACGCACCGGCATCAACGGCTTCCGGACTCCCCGCAGAAAGGCGCGAGGGGGCAAGTTGCGGACCAGTTTGTCCATCGCCACCAGTGTTCACTGAGTCACTAAACGGAGCAGGTCCATCACCATCAGAGCCAAGGGATGGTTGCACGCGCTCAGGGGGGGCTGGTTCAATCGGAACGGAAGAAGGTCCTGCCCCTGCTCCATTGAAAATTCCAGAAGACGCACCACCTCCCGAGCTATCAGAAAAGGCAGAGGTTGATTGCCCACCCGATGCCTCACCTATTCCTGTCGAACCCGGCTGCAAGCCGGTAATATTCTGCGGCAAAAGCACCGGTTGGGTCGGGGCCGCCTGATCAATCAATGATGGCACCGGGTTATATGTGCTCCGGCTACCTGTATGTACTGTTGAAAGGATCGTTTGCTGCCGCAATGCAGAAAGAGAAAACGGGCTACTGTCTGCCGATAATCTCGGCGCAAGAAACTGGTTCACTTCCGGGACATAGGCCATGATCAAACGTCCTTGTTTTATTCATCAGAGTGGTTTTCACTGAAACTGAGAATGAGAATGTTACAGTGCCGAACCAATCATTACGCAAATTCATCACTGGAAATATATCGATTTGGTTTCGAATTGTTATTCAATTGTATAAGAAAAAATCATCTTAACGGAGAGTTTTTTGAACACCATGCAACATATACTTGTTGTCGACGATGACCCGAACATCACAAACCTACTGGAGGCATATCTTTCTGAAGAAGGATATGGTGTCAGTGTTGCGACAACAGAAGAGGCAATGTGGACAAAACTCAAAGCTGAGCATTTCGACCTGATTTTGCTCGACATTCTTTTACCTGATGGCGACGGTTTTAACATCACGCGCCATCTACGTGAGACAATGGATCTAGCAATCATTCTGGTGTCCAGAAAAAGCTCCAATATTGATCAAATCGTCGGATTGGAGCTTGGTGCAGATGATTATATCCCCAAACCGCTTGATCCACGCCATCTACTCGCCCGAGTCAAAAGTGTGTTACGGCGATATGCTTCGCAACGCGTCCCCACATCCCGAACAGCCGTCGAGAAAAAAGCCGAAGCAACATTATATTTTGATGACTGGAAACTTGAGCCGATCACATGCCGTCTGCACAAGAAAACCGGGGTGGAAATTGTCCTATCCGCAAATGAAACCCAGTTGCTGACACATTTCATCATACATGAAGGTCAGGTGATGACCCGCAATGACCTGATGCTTGCAGTAGCAGGCCGCGAATGGGAATATACAGACCGCAGCATCGACATCCTAGTCGTTCGGTTACGGAAAAAGATTGAAAAGAACCCCGCAAAACCCAATCTAATCAAAACCGTGCGGGGTGCGGGATATGTTTTTCAGTCCACCTAAGGACAAGTTTCCGCCTTATCCCCTGTTCTACAGCGATAAAACGGAAACCGACGTTGCAAGTACAAACCGACAACAAAAAACCAACAGCATTAATGATGCAACCCGGGCGGGAATCGTGCATTCTCTTGACACGAAAAACATTCAGCCAGACGCTTGATCGTTGGAATGTTCCAGGAGCATGATAATGCCAGTCGTTTCTCAACCCGAAAAACATCCTCATAGCAACACACCTGTCCCACGAGGTATCCGGTTGAGCGAGACATTTGCGATCATTGTATCATCGACAATGATCAACTTGCTCGCACTGGCTATTCCGATAGCTATTTTACTTATTTATGACCGTGTCATTCCAAACGGGTCATTTCCAACACTGGCCGTTCTTACCGGTGGCGTAATCGTCATTGTTGCCCTTGATCTGATTTTACGGCTCGCACGTTTATCAATCCAAACCCGTGCTAGTGCCCGCATCGATCATATTGCCCGTGAGAATGCTGTGCGGAGTCTGTTCACACAACGCTATCCCGCATTAAAGAATATTACGCTTGGACGGTTTCTTGGCGAAATGGCTGGCAACAATGTCCGTCGCGAACGCCAACTATTGATCATTCAATGCCTTGCCGACATTCCTTTCAGTTTTGCGTTTCTGATCGCAATTGCCCTGATTGCCGGATGGCTGGCTGCAATCCCCACGATAGTCTGTGTTCTATTTGGCCTTATTGCACTGATTTTAGGCGTTCGCCATCGCAACACCGTTGGAAAACTGCGATCCGGAAAATCAGACAAGCAAAACTTTGTCGATATGATTTTTGACAATCTGGGTCAAATCAAAACGCTAGCAGCCGAGATTCCAATCCTGCACAGACTAGTTCGGCTCTATGAAGTTCAGTCGGGAAATTTCCGAGCCCAAAAGCTTCATTCTCTAGCTGTCAGCAATGTCTACAGCTTATTTTCCCAGATCATGATTGGATCTGTCCTGATTACCGGTACCTTTGCCGTCATGGGCGGTCATCTTTCATATGGTGGACTGGCCGCATTCACCCTGCTCGCTGGCAGGGCACTGGAACCAATGCGCAGTTGCTATCAACTGATTGTGCAAGGGCGAGAACCGCCTAAAATACCATTCAGTACACTGTCAGGACAGCATGCCGGTTCGCGATCAGAAGCAATGGCTCCCCCCGAAGAAGAACGCCTGTTCAAAGTACCACCAGCAATAACAGCACAATACAGCCAATCCTTCAGTTCTTCAGGGGTGACAGCGGAGATTGACCTTGTTGTTCCGGCCCGAACATGCATTTGCATTTCATCACGTGACAGTTCAGGGAAATCAGCACTGGTACGCGGATTGCTGGGACTATCTCCGATCAAGGGAACAGTCCGTTTTGACGGCAATGTTCTTGATGCAACAAATGCAGACAGAATCCGTCGCGAAGTAACCTACCTTGGCCGCAGCCCACAACTGCCCAAAGGAGCTGTCCTTGATGTTCTAACCGGCGGTTATGATGACCGTTACGCGGATGTGCGTTATTTGTGCCATCTCATTGGACTGGATGCATCGATACGTTTGTTATCCGAAGGATATGGGACACAGATAGGCAACGACCTCACCAAACTGCCGGGCGGTATTCAACAACAAATCGCCATCGTTCGTGGTCTCGCCTGCAAAGCCAAAGTCCTGATTCTCGACGATGTAACATTGTCTCTGGATGCCAGGACGGAAATACAATTGGCACAACTGTTGAAAATGCTGAAGTCCGAGGTGACCATCATCATAATGAGTGACCGTCCTTCGCTACTTGCCATCGCCGACAAACACCTCGTTCTTGAAAATGGAAAGCTGACCGCAGCCAACGACAGAAAGGGTAACTGATATGGAACGCCGTACATTACCCCAAGGCATGCTCCCATCGAAGGCAACCTCGGGTGGACTGTTGAATGCGGTACGCCACGACGGCATACGTCGTCTGATCTTTCAGGCCGGCATAACGATTACCCCACTTGATCTCTCAGAGATGCAGCAAGGCCAGGCCAATTTCACCTTTGATGATATTTCTGAAATTGCCCTGACACTGTCACTTGACGCAAGCGTCAAGCATGAAAGATTATCGGACCTGTTACTTGATACCAACCTATTCGCTTTTGAAACCCTAGACAGAACCCTATATATTTTTGTTCCTGCAGCAGATGGCAGTACCGCCTGTATTGCGCCCGATACCGGCCTTGAAATGGCATTACCAGATCTTGATGCAAACGGAAGATCATTGGTATTTTCCGAACCGATTGTCACCATTACCGGCAGCAAAAATATCAGCAAAAAAATACCTGGCTGGTTGTCTATGGCCGTTTCAGGGTCACGCAATTCGGTCTCTCAGATCGCAATTGTGACATTTATCGGAAGCACGCTTGCGCTGGCATTACCCCTCTTCACCCTTGCCGTCTACGATCAGGTCCTTGCTGCTCAAAACCTGACCGTGCTCATCTACCTTTCCATCGGCTTCGGGATTGCCGTCATAGCGGAGTTTACGCTCAGATCACTGCGCAGCCGTATTCTTGCGAATGCATCAGCCTATCTTGATCTAAAAACAAGCACTACCCGAAATTCACGTCTGTTTAGAACTACAGCCACACTTGCTCGTCTTTTCTCAAGCCGAGACGCATCGATTATTATCAAAGACCATGAACGACTGAGTAATATCATTACCGGACCGATTGGTACTGCACTCCTCGAAATTCCCGTATTTTTTGTTTATGTTGCGGTCTTGGGTATCCTTGGCAGTTGGCTTGCGATTATTCCGATTGTCGGCCTAATTGCGGGAGGTTTTGGCATTCTGCGCATTCTTTCCTATGCAAATGACCGAACCCAGTCCGCCTTGCAGCGCGCAGAAGAATACAGCGTTATCTGCGACCAGATAGCCAGGCTTTTCCCGACAATCAAAACCGGTGGGGCCAGCCGGTCTTGGTACAAACGCTTTCTGAATGCATCGGCCCGTTTGGCCGAAGCAGAAATGCAACGTCAAAGAACCTTTTCCTATGCCCGCATTGCCTCGAATGCACTCGGATCAATTATTGTCTCTATTAGCCTGGCAATCGGAGCAATTATGGTGATTAATCAGTCCCTGAGTTCCGGTGCCCTGATTGCCGTTGTCGCAATTGTCTGGCGCCTGATGGCACCAGTTCCATCTATTCTGGAAGCAATATTACGCAGGACCGAGATTACCAATCTGATTGCCAATGCCAACCGCGCCGAAGAAGAAATCGATAATATACTTGCCGGCGAGGCCCTTGGGGGACAAGGCAAAGGAATTGCTGGCCAAGTATCCTTTTCATCGGTGCTGTTCAATTATCAACGCGGGCAGGCCCCTGCCCTGCGCAATATCAGCGTCAGCATCACCCCAGGCGAACTCATCATGATTACCGGCGTTAGCGGATCAGGAAAATCAACCTTTCTTGACATGATCGCCGGTTTGAAAATCCCGCAATTGGGGACAGTAACGATTGACGGTGTTCTGCCATCTCAGTTGTCATCAGCAGCTCTGTTGCAATCGGTAAGTTATCTGTCACGAGACCATAATAGCCTGCCAATTTCGATCAAAGAGTTCATGCATTTTGGTGCAGAGATCAACGACCCGAACGATATAGAAGACAATTGCCACCGTGCCGGAATTCTTGAAAAGATCAAGTCGCTCCCCGATGGTTTCGATACCCGGCTGTGTGATATTGAGACCAATAGCTCCTTGCTCCACCGTATTGCAGTAACGCGTGCACTATCCACAGGGTCGAGACTTATTCTGCTTGATGAGCCCGACGCATCAACTGTGAAATCACGCAAGACTTTCCTCTCTGCAATCAGTCGGTTACGCAATAATTCAACAATCATCGTTGCCACCCACGAGCCCGAATATATTTCCGCCGCTGACCGAATTTTGATTATGAACCAAGGGGCGATTGTTCGCATATGCACCCCCAAGGATATTGCCCGTCAAAAGGAGGGTGTAAATCAATGACCCGTATTACATCTCATTCAGAGTCTTCAAAAAGTCACGCGGTTCCGGTGCCACAGGATTTATGGAAAAACAATGCGATCACCGCCAGTCAGCTTTTTGACCGTAAATCCACAAGCAAACTTGCCCTTGTCACCACCTTTTCATTATTTGTGATCCTCGCGGCAGCAATTGGCTGGGCATCCTATATGCCTATAACCGAAATTTCGGCCAGTTCGGGCGAAGTGGTTCCTTCCGGAGCATTGCAAAATATACAACACCTTGAAGGCGGTATTGTATCAAAGGTCAATGTATCCGAAGGTCAACAGGTCACCGAAGGACAAATCCTTGTTGAATTGTCCCCTCATATTGCTCAGTCGGAACTGGAACAACTCCAAACCCGACTGACAACATTGCAGTTCAGGATCAGATTCTTGACGGCCGCGCGCGGCGACAATATCCCGGATATCGAAGAATTTGACCCCGAGTATGAAGATATTGCCAGTGCTGTCCGCTATGAGCTCGTCGCCCGGCGCGACAGCATCGACAGTCAGATCAATGTTTTAAACCAGCAGCTCCGAGAACGCGAAGCAGAATTGGCGACCATAACATCACAGGCCAAAGCTCTTGAATCGCAAATCTCACTCACTCGCGAACAAGTTACTGCTCGCAGAACACTTGTAGAAAAGGGAGTATTCCCCCGAATGCAATTGATCGAGAACGAACGCGAGTTGGCACGTCTGACCGGAGACCGGACGTCCATTCTACTTGAGGCTGCCCGTATCCGAGAAGGGATTGGCGAGGCACAGCAACGCATCATGGAAACCAGAGCACGGTATCAATCCGAAATAGCCACCGAACTCAGCGGCTTTGCCAGTCAAGCTGCTGAAGCACGGGTTGCCATCGCACGTGCAGAAGATCGCGTAGCAAGGCTTTTCATCCGAGCACCGCTTTCTGGTCGGATACAGGGGTTGGAAACTCGTACAATTGGCGGCGTGATCGAACCTGGTGCCACATTGATGGAAATTGTTCCCGATGGAACAAACCTATTGGTAGAAGCACGCATTTCGACCAGTGACATCGGTCATGTACATCTTGGCCAACCCGCAAATATCAAAGTCCTGACATACGATTATTCACGCTTTGGGACAATCAAGGGTCACATTAACCAGATTTCCCCTACAACCTTCATAGACGAAAAAGGTATCCCCTATTACAAAGCCGACATTGAACTTGAAAAACAATTTGTTGGCGAAAATACCGAGATGTCTGTCAGCCCAGGTATGACGGTGCTCGCCGATATTATTACAGGGGAAAAAACGTTACTTACGCTCATGCTCTCTCCTGTTCTGAAAAGCTTTGATTCTGCATTTCGGGAGCGTTAGAAAATGAGGATACCAACGAATTTTCCACAAAAAAAAATTATTGGAATACTGTTAGCCAGCTTGGCCGCAATGACTTTTGACATATCAAAAGTCATTGCGGCCCCCCTCGGTGATCTACCGCCGGTAACCATTGGCCTTTCCGCAGAATTCGGCCATAAATCAAGCACCTCCGCCCAAGCCATCGAAATGGGGATACTCACGGCTCTGCATGAAATCAATAAAAGAGGCGGTGTTCTGGGCGGCAGGGAATTGACACTTCAAACCCATGATAATCGTTCTGTCCCAGCACGGGGTGTTGCTCACCTCATACAAATGTCGCAAGACTCAGATGTCGTCGCTGTATTTGGGGGTAAGTTTAGCCCCGTCATGCTCGAAATGGCACCCGTTGCAAATCAGTATGAGATGCCCCTTCTTGACCCATGGGCTGCGGCTGATGCTATCGTCGACAATGGCGGACAACCCAATTATGTGTTTCGCCTGTCGCTAAAAGACAACTGGGCGCTTCCGACCATGATCAGATACGCTCGGGAAAACGGGTGGATGCGTGTTGGTCTTTTGCTGCCCAACACGGGCTGGGGGCGCAGCAGTGAAGCCGCCGCCTTATCCGCGCTAAAACATTCCCCAAAGATGACACTTACAAGCACCATTTGGTACAATTGGGGCGACAAGAACCTGTTTGACCTTTATGGCGCCATGTTATCTGGAGGCGCCGACGCCATTCTGATGGTTGCCAATGAGTCTGAAGGCGCGCAATTTGTAAAGGCCGCAGCAACATATCCGACATCTGTTCGTATTCCAATAGTGTCACACTGGGGCATTACCGGAGGTGATTTCACCTCTCTTACCGGCAAGGATCTTGAGATTGTCGAATTGAGCGTGGTTCAGACTTTCACCTTTGTCGGGCGCAAGGATACAAAAACAGAAGAAGTTCTGGCCATCGCAAAGCTATTATTTGGCATTGAATCTTATGCGGACATTCCTTCCGCCACAGGATTTGCCAATGCATATGATCTCGCCCACATCCTTGCCAATGCAATTGATATCGCCGGAAGCACAGACCGACGCAAAATCCGGGATGGATTGGAAAAAGTACAAAACTACCGTGGCCTGATACGAAACTATCCCCAGCCTTTTTCACCCCATTCACACGAAGCCCTTGATCAATCGGACATAATTATCGGACGTTTCCGAGCTGACGGAACGTTAGAGCCCGTCACCAAAGATTGATTTGGAGCAAAACAATGCTGTTTAAAAGTGTTTTTTGGAAACAGTCGACACTGACACGAAAATTCGCACTTGGCAGTGCGGCTATGACGCTATGTGTAACATTATTCATTGGCACCTTCTCCACAATCTTCACACGCAATCAGATCATATTTGAAATCGAGCGCGAACTGCAGCGGGAATCTGTTACTCAAGCTCAACGTATGGAATTATATCTGGAAGCGGCAGCCCATAACCTGGAAAATATGGCAAGTGCCTCACTTACAATGAACGCTCTTGTCGATTCACATGGTCGATCAAACTACCTTGTTCCATTTTTACGTGATTTTTCAATTTCCAAAAAACTTGATATTGATATCAGCCTGATTGACTTTCAAGGAAAGTCAATCGCACGCTCTAATGAAACAGCAGAAATTAATATTTCAACCGACCATTTATCTCCAAAAGATATGCATGGAAAGTCGATAGAACATTCTACTGAATCGGCAGAAATTAATATTTCAAACACACATATATTCCAAGACGCAATGGATGGAAATGCATCCTCTGATTTTCATCTAAGTGGCAGAGAGGGATATATTTCTCTTGCATTCCCAGTATTTCATAATGCAACCGACGAAGCCGAAGGAGTACTTCTTGCTAGAATAAAACTTGAAAACTTGCAGAATCTCTTTGGCCAAGATCAATACGATCCATTTTTCATCAAGATATCCAACAAATACGACAAGACAGTTTGGACTTCAAACTGGCCCCAAAATATAGAATTACTGACATCATCCAAAAAAATAAAACTCCCTTCACCTTTAGACAACCTTGATTTCAACGTAGTAGTTGCTCGTGATAGAACAGCTTCATTAGAACCTGTAAAAGAATTTATGTTCGAGATTGCTATAATCGCAATATGTCTCGTTATCATGATCGTTTTCATCTCTACGATCATTGGGCGCCGACTATCAAGACCTCTGAGAGAACTCAACAAAGCTGCAAATAGGATTGTCGCGGATGGCTATTTTGACCTGATAATTCCCGAATGTGGCAATGACGAGATCGGTCGGCTTGCCAATAGTTTCCGTGAAATGCTGGGACAACTGAATGTTTCCTATCGTGTCCTTGAAACCCGGGTTGTTTCACGTACTAAGGAATTGGACGAGGCGCTCATCCGGCTTGATTCTATTTTAAACAATGTCGTTGATGGCATTGTCACCGTCGATAGTTCAGGCAACATACAATCGCTCAATTACGCTGCCGAGAATTTATTCGGGCGCACCACTGATGACCTCAACGGCAAAAATATCGGCACCTTGATAGATATTAGAGACCTTGGCCTCTTCTTGCATCCTTCATCCGGCAGCGATCAACCTCATGTCCTGACAGAAACCAAGTTGTTCCAGGAATCAGGACACGTCATTCCAATCGACTATGCCATTGGCGAGGAAATGGAAATCGGCGGAAAGACCCTTATGACACTGGTCATCCGGAACATTTCAGAACGAAAGGAAGTAGAGCGCCTAAAAGAAGAATTCATTTCTTCGGTCAGTCATGAATTACGCACTCCCCTTACCTCAATTGGAGGGGCAATCGGATTGCTGAAGGCCAGCAAGAACGAAACATTATCACCACGTGCTACCAAGCTTGTCGATATCGCACAACAAAACTGTAAAAGACTTGAATCCCTGGTCGATGAAATTCTGGATTTGGAAAAACTCGAAAGCGGCAATATGAGCTTTGACTATCAGCCACTTTCGATCCGGGAACTGACCAATCAGGCCATGGAGGCTTGCGGCCCCTACATCAGCAAAGCGGGTAAAACTGCACAATTATGGACAGGCGGAAACGACTTCATTATATCAGGTGATGAAGGCCGCCTGATGCAAGTTATGAATAACCTTTTGTCGAATGCGGCAAAATATGCGGCTCCTAAAAGCAGAATTGATGTCTTTATTGCACGTGTTGACCAGAACGTGCGCATTTCGATTGTTGATCAAGGACCCGGTATTCCGGTTACATTCCGGAACAGAATGTTCACCCGCTTTGGACAGGTTGATGGATCAAATACACGCACGACAAGTGGCACCGGGCTGGGATTGGCCATTACACGCGCCATTATTGAAAGTCACCACGGTAAAATCGGATATCGGTCCCGCAGCAATATCGGCACCATTTTCTATTTTGACCTGCCGCTTCTGGAACAACGTTCTGTTGCTCCCCCATCGCAACAGCTTCCCGTCTGGCTTGGGGGGCCCAATCCTGCCAATGTACAGATGATGGCCGATATTATGAGGCAGCTTGACTTTGATCCAATAATCATTGTTTCAGCTGCTGACATTGTGCTTCGACATTCTACCGGTGCATTTGACATTATACGCCTCACAAAAAATCAGATCACATCCGATTATGTAAAAGCTCAACTTGACGCTGTTACTCAAAGCGAAAAGTCACAAATATTTTGGATCGGAGAACACGAACATGCCTGAAACCCTAAAACAAATTTATGTCGTCGAGGACGATCCTGACATTCAGGTTATCGTTGAAATGGCGCTCAGCGAGCTTGGAGATTTTGACGTCACCGTTTTTGGCGACGGCAGTGCACTGTTTGCATCACTTGACACTACAGAACACCCTCAACTAATCATATTGGATGTCATGTTACCTGGTGACGATGGGCCCACTATTCTTAAAAAGCTCAAAGCCAGGCCAGAAAGCGCACAAATTCCAGTAATCTTCGCAACAGCCAAAGTCCGAAGTTGCGACCAGTCCCTTTACGCGCAACTTGGTGCCATCGGCACGATCCCAAAACCATTTGAAATTGAAACTTTGTGTGATCAGGTAACAGCTCTTTGGTCCAAACAGAATCAGGGCTAAAATTAGTTTAGACACTTTCACATTCGCGGACATTTGGATCATAAAGTTGTTCGCATTACGATATGAAAAGCATCTCATTTCGTCACCATCGTTTCACAGGCAAAGTCGCCCATGACCCGCTTGCGATAAAATCTGTGACGGACTTTAAATCCCAAAGGTCCGAGATATATCCCTCGTCACGCAAGTAAAAAAAGCGTCCTCACTTGTTCAGCTAATGGAGATACTTCTTTGATATGGTTTCTCCACTTGAAAGACCGACAGGAAGCTACCCCGACCTTACTGGCGAAACATCCAAGCCGCTCCATCAGATTAGCTAGGGTCTGGACTCAATTGGCCCAACATCTGATTGCAAAAATCCGGACCATATTGAGGAAGTTTTCTGCGCACTTTCGTATCAGATAGTCAGCCGCCTCATATCCTTCATGCGACAGAAGAAACGTTCAACAAGATTGCGTTTGGCGTAGAGGCCAGCATCATGAAGGATCGGCTTTTTGGCATTTGCCTTGGCGGGGATCACCGGCAAGGCACCATCATCCTCGATCTCCCGACGGATACGCGCACTGCCATAGGCCTTGTCGGCGACAATGGTCAATGGTGGTTTTGACCAATTCAAGAAGCTGTCGATCATCTTGCTGTCGTGGAGTTGTCCGTCACTGATCGCAAGGCGTAACGGGCGACCAAGGGCATCTACAGCGGCGTGAACTTTACTTATCCTGCCGCCGCGTGAGCGTCCAACACCCTCTGCCAGTTCCCCTTTTTTGACCCAGCCGCTGCGCGATGAGCCTTCACAATCGAACTGTCGATAAAGACAAGGGCTTCTTCATATTCTGATGCCAGGGCCTCGAATATCTCGCACCATATGCCGCGTTCTCCCCAGCGGACATAACGTTATAGACTGTCACATGCGGGCCATATCTTCCCGGAGGGTCCCGCCAGGGCGCGCCGGTTCGAAGAATGTAGAAGATGCCATTGAGAACTGTTCTGTCGTCGCGCCGCTTCGGTCCCCGACCGTCAACCAGAAGAAGCGGAGCAATGATCGCCCATTCTTTATCGCTCAAATCAAATAGTGCCATGTGATAACTTCCTTTCCCAAAGGGTGAATCACATTTCGACTATAAATTTCAAGCGTTCCAATTGGGTTCAGACCCTAGTCACTTTTCCCATACTGCCTTGCAGAATTAGGGAAAAACATTCTCCTCTCCCTGAGTTTTGAGGGATAACAGATTCCACAACTTTCAACAAAAAAACACTAGAGCTACCGATTAGACAAAACCGTTCAATCCAATCAAAAACAGAAGTACACGATCAGAGAACTTGGCATCTTAAGTCATTTTTCGTTAAGCATGGCACCGCCATGCGAATAAGCAGGAAGCCCGTCCGGGCTGTTTGGTGGGCCCACCAAACCTATCCTGCCCCCAGCACGACAGGGTAAAGTTGTGCAATCTTAGGCACAGAGTGGCACAAACTGGCAATCTCCGTCAATCTCTGGCAATCTTTGGCACTTTCTGACAATGCATTGTAACTGTTATATTTTTATAAATACCTACCCTTAAGAGAACATGCGTTTTTTGCCTTGCACATGAGTCATTCCGACAGGTAATCAATCTGATCCAACCTTCGAGGACACAATCAGTGCATGTAGCAATCTACGCCCGCCACTCCACCGATAAACAGGGAACAAGCACCCAGGACCAGATCCGGCGCTGTCAGGAATTTTGCCAAGGCAAAAGCTACAGCATTGCAGAGATCTATCGTGACGAGGCGTTTTCAGGATCCCACATCGTAAACCGCCCAGGTCTTAGCGCACTGCTAATCGGGGCTTTCAATGGGAGGTTCGACCTTGTTGTCGCAGAGGACTTGAGCCGCATCAGCCGCGATCAAGCTGACACAGCCAACTTCTTTAAGAGAATGCTGTTTCTGGGCGTGCCCGTTGAGACAGTCAGTGAAGGCCTTATCAACGAATTGCATATCGGCCTCAAAAGCACGATGAATGCGCTCTACCTTAAAGACCTTGCCGACAAAACACACAGAGGCGTCATTGCCGCTGTTCTTCGCGGCGGCGTCCCCGGCGGCAAGCTCTATGGCTATGATTTAGTCCATGCGCTCGATGAATTCGGCGAACCCATACGCGGCAAACGAACGATCAACGCAGAACAAGCCACCATTATCCGCGAGATTTTTGAGTATTATGCTGAAGGCCGGAAACTGAAGCATATATGCGATGATTTGAACCGGCGCGGTATTGATTCTCCCAAAGGCGGAAAATGGGCTCCGTCCAGCCTGGTTGGCTCGTTTGTCCGCCAGACGGGCATGTTACGCCAAACGCTTTATAACGGCGTCGTCACCTTCAACAAAATGCAATACCGCAAACACCCCGAGAGTGGTCGGCGTGTATCAATCATCCGCCCGGAAAAAGAATGGATCTCAGTCCCGATCCCGGAACTGGCCATTATCGATGAAGAAGTGTTTGCCAAGGTGCAAAAAGCCCTCGATGAGCGCTCCAGCAAACACATGCAAAGAAAGCTCGGACCCAAGGTCATAACCGAAGCGGAAAAACGGGAAATCTCAATCCGGCGCTCAAAAGAATGGCGGCGCAGTCAGGCAATCACGCCCAAAAGGGCCAATGCTGTCTTTGGTGGCAAGCTTTACTGTGGCAAGCATGGCCACAAGATCGTGGCAACCTATGCAAAGCACTATTCCTGCCCGGTCAAAGGATGTCCGAACCGCAGCCTGAATTACGACCAAATCCTGACAATGGTCCTTGATGCCATCAGCACGCTTGACCAGAACAGCATCCGCCAGCATTTCGATAGCGGAGAAATGGCCAAAACCCACGAGCATCACGAACAGGAAATCGACCGACTGAAAAGGGAACTGGAAACACTACGCGCCAGCGTCAACAAGGTAATTAGTGCCCTCGGACCAGATGCACGCTCGCATGAAATCCGTGCATTCTTTGACGACAAGTCAGAGCTGATCCACAGAACAAAGCTCGATATTTCTCGACATCAGCGTGAGCTGGGGGAAACAACCATCCCTAAAAGTCTGGATCGCATTATCCAGCGACATACCAATCTGGTAGCGAGGCTGCGTGTCTGGTCAAGGGATCCGGAAGCTGTTGTTCCGTTGCGACACATCATAGAGAAACTAACGATCGAAACCCTCTGGGATGATGAGAACCAAGTTTGGCTTCGCGAGTACAAAGCCGCCTTTGATTTTGCGGCACTAATCGCAGCAGCAAAAAGTTAATTTTCTGGATTGCTATGTCACAGATAAATAACAGGCATAATTTTGCCGGTTATTTATCTACTTGATGCTCGTTTTCTGGAAAGTCCTGATCTGGCATCGCTTAGGCCTCCTGAAATTCTGCTACGATCCTCATATTCGAAACAGTCACCATCATTACTTTTTCCAAATAAGGGACTTGCCTCATCGCTTTCTATAGGAAAATGAGAGGCAGTAATATGGCCAATTCATCGATAGTGGCGGCAACGGCTTCGCCGACGGCAGCAACAGCTTCACTGGCACTATCAGCAACAATGCCGGTAACATTAGCTGCCGAACTGGTCGCGATCTCGGTGGTGCCCGTCGCTGTTGTTGCGGAAGTACTCGCTATGATGCCTGTCCCGGCTCCTTCACCTTCTGTGACAGCCGTAGAGACAGAGGTAGTCGCTGCGACCCCCTCTGTGCCAGTTTCACTTAAGGTGACACTGGCGGCATCCACTTCCGAAACGCTTGAAGATCCAATTTCTGATTCAGAGGCTGAATCTGCAATATCTTCTGAGTTTTCCGCCTCACTGGAGAAATCCCCTTCTTCGCTGTCAGACTCAGCCTCTTGTTCTTGATCGGAGTCACTGGAGTCGTCGCTATCAGGTTCATTTTCCTGCTGATTATCCTGTTCACCGTCCGAGTCATTTTCCGACTCGTTTTCTTGTTCATCCTGACTAGAGTCATCGCTATCGCTGTGTTGTGATTGTTCGTCGATTTCTTCCCCTTCCACACCATCATCGCTGTCGGGATCATGATAAATCTCTTCCTCTGCGCCTTCATTATTGGCTTGACGTTTTCTGTAGAATTTCAAACATGCGGAGATGGCACCACCTGCAGACAGCAAGCCTGCGCCAATACCAACGGAACCAGAGGAAATGGTGTACCCGTTGCCACTATCCTGACCATTGACGACTGTGGTTGCCCCACCCGCAAGGCCCGTAAGCGTACCGCCGATACCGATGACGCAACTTGGCAAGCCATGCCCGGTCGGGTCAAATCCCCAAGCCGGGTTATTCAGGAGGAATGCATAGCGATTGGCACTGTCATGGCGATAGATGCTGGCGCCATATCTTGTATCCGGACGGGTGAACCGTGCGAGCTGAGGTTGGTAATAACGTTGATTAAAGTAGTATAGACCCGTATCCGCATCATAGATCTTCCCCATAAATCCATACTCTGGCGCGGATGCTGATCGGTTAATCGGTGTTCCATAGGCATCATACAAGAACCAATCCTGAGTTTTCCCTTCCAAGACGGATGTGAAGGTGAGGCTATGTCTTGCATCACCGTGAAGGAAAGTTTCCTGCCCACCGGTCCCTGAATTCGATATGTAGGCAGGCCCAAGGCTGCTGCGTAACACCGTTTCATAGGCTGAATTACCTGGCCCGGATGATTGTTTATAGAAAGGGGAATGATAAATGTGGCTATTGCCACTCAGGTCTTGCCTAAAGACACGGACACCCAAGTGATCGTAAACAAATTCCGCCTGCGCCCCCCCGGGGTTTATTGAAGCAGTTTTCAAACGGTTCCTGCCATCATAACTGCCCTGGAAGCTGAGGCTTGAAGCTGTTGTTGCAGTGAGATTACCCATCTCGTCATAACTTGCTCCCAACGGTTCCCCGTTAATTTTACTGCCCGATGTCAACTGATAGCCGTCTGCAACCAGGTTCAGTTGCGCATCCTTTAGCAGATTACCGTCACCATCATAATGGAAACTGTTTGAGGCTTGCGGCAGGCGATCATCATTTGTCGTAGAAAGCCTGAGTGACTCATATCCGGCGGTTTTTATATATGTGGGCCATTGGGTGGACGCCCCATTCACTGTCAGTGGGTATCCAAATGGGTCCAGCTGATATTTTTCCTTCCACAAAAGGCCATTGTCATTGGACGCCCGTAAATTTGTGATGTTGAAATCTGGCGCATATTCAATTCGGGTCTTTATCCCATTTGCATATTTCATCACCTTTGGCTGACCAAGGGGCGTAAATTCGCCGTAGGTGATTTTTACCTCCCCGTTGACAGATTGCTGAACCAAATGTTCCAGACGATAATCATTGGTCAGTTCAGTTCTGTCCGGCAGGGTAATCTTCACGGATCTGCCGAGCGGATCATAATGCGAGGATGCTGATAACGTCTGTAGTGGATTTCCGACTTGCAGAGAACTGTTATTCACATTGCCGTATGAATCGTATTTGTAAGTCCGCACCACATTGGACGCTTGACCGGTAACCGTTGCCGACTTTAAACGACCCAACCCATTGGCTCCAGGATCGGTATCGTCATATGTAAGGGCAACCCTGATTTCTTTGGGATAGATGATATTGGTTTTCCGGCCTAACGCGTCATATTCATAGGACGTTGTCCCAATTTCCTGAGTCCTTTCGGCAAGAAACCCATCAGGACCATATTCCAGTCTTGTTCTTCCAAGACTGGGCAAATCTTTACGGCTTATCCGACCCACACTGTCATACTTATATTTTGCTTTGGTTGAGTTGTCCGTTGACTGAGGTTCTACTTCTGTCACGCGCCCTAACACATCACGTTTAAAAAACAACTCAATCGTTGGGTTTGAAGGCGCGCTGTCATCCTGGAAAGAGGTTGATGTTATTTGTTTTTTATTGGCGCGATAGTTCCGCGTGACAGTCCGTTCCGCTTGATAATCTGTATCAGCAGCTAGGGTTTGTGTCACCGTCACACCTGATGGGGTGACGTCATAATCATAGTTGGTTGGAACATCTAGAATACCGTCTTCAGATTTCCACGGGGCCGTTACCTGCAGGACTCTGTTCAGTGCATCGTAAACCGTATTGCTGTGTTGAATGTCTGGTGAGTCTTTGTGATGGGGAAGTGCAATCTGCTCAGGCTTGTTCATGGCGTTGAACTGAGCTTTTTTCAATACTCTGTTCATCGGCCCGCCTTCTTCTGCCTCGGTGAGGGATTGATACTCTCGTTCCAGCCCGTCATAAGAATTGGTTGTGGATTGTGTTGTTGGCGGCTTACCAACCTCCGGCCAGCTGTTCAAGTTGGTCCTAACGATAGTAGGCACACCATTTACCCATTGATGCCGGAACAAACTGGTCGGTATGACCTTAACCGATCCCATTCCTGAAGGTGCCGTTACATAATCGGCAATACAGGCGTCACTCCGTTGCGATAATTCCAAATGCTCCGGAGCAGGACCTTGAATCTGATGCCGACGAGAGAACCTGTCGTAGCAGGTGGTAAAATGATTGCCATTTGGGTCAATGCGGAGCGACTTTTTGCCAAATCTGGCGTCAAAGCCATAGTTGGTCACCAGATTGATGCCATTGACAGCGGGTTTGGTTACAACCTGAGGATAGGTATTATAATCTGGTTCATATGTAACATGGGTTGTTGCACCATTCGGTTTGGTGATGGTCATTTTATGGCCAAACAAGCCGTAGGTATATTGTGTTGAAAGGTAACTTTCGTTTTCTTGATCCCATGTTTCACTGCTAAGCGTATTCATGGAGCCATCGTAGGTCCAATGGCGCAGTTTCAAGTCATCCTTGGGGATAAACTTGTTCAATCCGGTGGCTAATGGGGATCGGCTGGTTTTTTGATATGATTTAAAACCATATCGCCAGTTGGTCGGGTCATTTTGGTAGCTGGTAGTGACATAGACATTGTCAATTGGGTCACTATCTTTACCCGCTTGTGAAACCAGATTTAACTTCGCATTTTGGGTTCTATTTCCATATTCGTCATAGGTGAAAACCTGGCCGATCGAATGCTGATACTCACTACCCTGATAAATATCACTTTGCACGGACTTAGGGCGTACCATGGTGGCTGAAAGGCCGGTTTGACTATTTGTTTCAGTCGTCGAAACCTTATAGTCGAAATGATCGTAATGATATTTGTCCTCTGCCTGGCAAGCACTGGCATTAGTGCCTGAACAGGTGACTTGTCTTGAGCTAGGGCGGCCGATTTTCGGGAAATCCTGATGATAGGTCAGCGCCGTTTTACGCCCCATGGACACATTTACATAGCTAGCAGCACCATATCCCAACCAACCACGACCAGTATTACTGACTTCAGCATTCTGATAAGTATGAATGACCTCATATTCATAAGGGTCTTCGGTAATGGCGGGGTTGTTCTTATTTACCGTGTTTGACACCACATAAAAACGGCCAGTAAGTCGAGAACGAGCCCGGTAGTTCGGTAAAGTGGGATTTTGCACCAATGGGCGATAACGCTGAAATTTTGCCAATGCGCCACTGATAGAAGGTTCAGAATAGACAGAAGGATCGGATATCGGCTTGTAGGTAATCTCCACGACCCCTTTTGAGGATCTTTCGATTTGATGGGCCAAATCTGGATATAGCCCGCTGACCAGACCGACTTGGACATCATTTTGTGTAAATGCAATCACGTCCAACATACCGTCAGCATTTACATCCACGATCATACGTTGGGTTTCTTTGGCAGATCCACCTTCTGAAAGCCCGAGACGGTTAAGTGAATTCTGATCCCAATTGTTGTCTACAAATGCAGATCCGTTGGAGACCGCAATCTGAACACCTCCATCATTGAACCCAACAATATCAGCCCGTCCATCGCCATTCACATCGGTTATCATACGCGGTGTTTCTTGGGTCCAATTGGGCGCTGCAAAATTGCTTGACCACGTTGTCGGTGCTTCAAAGCCGGCACCATTGGAAAGCCCAACCTGCACTTCGGTGCTAAATCCAACCAAATCAGCTAAACCATCTCCATTCACATCTGACAGCATCCTGGGATTGTCTGCTCCCCACTCCGCGCTATCCGCGAAATTGGCATAGTTTTGATTCCAACCCTCTTGGCTAAAGGATGATCCGGTGGAAAGGGCGACGCTGACGGTCTGCGTGGTTTGATCCATCGCGACGACATCGCTTTTGCCATCGCCATTGACATCAGCCAGCAATAAATTATCACTTTCCCATCCTTCGCTCAGCCCATAACCATTATTCCAAGGGGTTTTAGGGCCAAAGCCTGTAGAAATTGAACCGGTTGCCAAGGCAACCTCGACGCCGCTGGCACCGAAACCGACAATATCAATCAGGCCGTCGCCATTTGCATCGGCCAGGTAGCGTGGTCCCCCACCCTGCCAATCGTTATTGGGGGCAAAACCATTGTACGTTTGATTGGATTTAATAAAGTTACCGCCGGTAGGGTTAGCATAGGCAAACTGAACACCCTCGTCAGAGAAGCCAACAATATCTGCCAAGCCATCACCATTCACATCAGCCAGATAGCGCGGTTGATCACTGGTCCAATTATATTCCGGGCTAAAATCGTTCAACCAAGTGGTCGGGGATTCAAAAGAACCATCATCCGTTGCCAAGGAAACCTGAACACCTTCTTTAAAGCCGATGATGTCAACCAAACCGTCGCCATTAACGTCGGCCAATTCAACTGGATTTTCGACCGGATCCCAACCTTCTGAGGGCGTAAAATAACCATTTAGCCAAGTACCGCCACCATCATAGGCATTGTCGCTATCTTGGTATTTAAAAGAAGACGGTGACAGACCCACTGCATTTTCACTGGTCGAAGCAAAACGTTGAATCGCCTGTAGTCGGGATTGCGCTGTAGAAGGTGAAAGTGCTGCCTCATAGATCAGCCTGTAATTGCTGACGAGCGCACTTCCCAAATAGGTATTAACACTGCTAAGTATTAAATCGGTTTCAACACCGGTCCCAGCTTTGTAATACAGGATCGGGTCGAGCCTTGTTTCGTAGGTCATTTTAATGAAGCGATTGGGTTGAAGGGTGGCGTCCGCCGACGGATTCGCACCATAAGAAATTTCAACCGGATAAGCCTGTGTTCCATCCCTCCCGGTTCCCATAGGGTCCAGGCTATATGTATAAGAAATGAGATTTCCATTGCGATCCGTTTGCGACGAAATGAGCCATTCGCGAACAGTCGTTGACCCTGGAACAAGAACACGACTGTCATCTGTTCCGCCAAACACCATCGTTTCGCCATTGGGCTGTAAAACAGTAAAAGAGGACGGTCCTGTTCCGGAAACACCACTGGCGCTGATTTTTTGCCAGTTATCAATCTCGGTGCGATAGCGACTACCGTTGGAACCGTAATCCCCCTCCATGACCAACAGGCGTTTTCCATTTAGGGTAAATCGATCATTATTGGTGTAGGTAACGGCCCCATCGACCCCATCGACCGCGATGATCTTGCTGACACGTGAAATTTTTGAAAATCCGTTCAGCGACCAGCCCATTCCCAGCAAACCATTCTGGTTGGCGCTGTTATAGCCAAAAGAAAGTTTCGGCGTGTATTTTTGAATACCTGGTGGAGTTAAAATTTTGATGCTGTATAAGGCGTTTCCTGAGGAATTCGTTTTGAAACGCCCCTTGTTTGACCCCACCTCGATTTTATCGGAATCTGCAGTTGATCCCAATGCCATAATGGGCAGCATCAAAGCAGACACAATCATACACACTGTTGTAAAAAATAAGTGTTTAAAGCTGTTGTCTCTCAAGGACATTTCATTCCTCCTGCATTAGGGGATGAGTTCGAGATGATGTGTTTCAGTTTTGAAGAACTTCATTGACGTAAATATGAGCGCCAGACCGGGAGCGGCCATCGCGTGCGGTATTTCCCTCGCGGCCGGGATACCCTGCTTGGGCCTGCCTTCTATATTCGCGGTCCAATCCACTGGCTCCCCCCTCACCTGCTTTGCCTGGCCGTCCGGCTGTTCCGCCTTGACTGGCTTTCGATTTTACCTGGACCAGATGTTTTTTTTCGGGCGGACAAGACAGGAATATATTGGATGAGATACCACCATTACCGCCGGAACCGGCGTGACCGCCATGGCCTCCGTCCCCGCCATTGCCTGCTCTGTCGGAACCCTCAGCAAGGTTGTCATAAAGCCACCCGGCGTCTCCACCGTCGCCACCATTACCACCGTCGCCGCCATTTCCGCCGATACCGCCTTGACCTGCCTGTGAGAATAACTTTAACGGGCCGCTTTCTGGTTCAAAATTATGAATTGTGATTTCGGCTGTTTTGCACATACCGCCCGCACGTCCGCGGCGACCATTTTCTCCATTTTCACCGGCCTCACCATCTGATCCGTAGGTGTTTTCCGCAGCGATATTCTGCCCCGGAATACGACCGAAAACGGTGGCGTGTGTTGGACGCGACATCCCATTCCCCCCGGATCTGCCCGGCAAGCCGCTCAAGGTTTCAGGCGCGTCCAGGGGACCGTTGATTTTCGAATCAACCGGGTAGGGTGTTGGCATGATAGAGATATGACAATTCTCTGCCGACGGGACTGAAGTTGAACTCGATCCTGAAATGCTTAATCGTTGAATTAGCAGGGAGAACACATTGCCTTGAATTTGAATTTTTGCCCCTTCTGCGATCCGACAGGACTCAATATTTAGGAGCGTGTACAATTCTTCCCGATGGCCAACATTCCAGTCATCGGGGTGGGCACTAATGTCCAATATTTCATCCGCGGCTAAATCGACGTTTTTGATTGAGACAACTTTCAAACAAGCCGGAAAGTGCGGCTGCATGAGCTGTCTATCTTCATCTGATAGAGGCACCTGCGCAAAGATGTAGGCTTCCCCGCGATCATGAACACCCTGCCATATCCGGCTTCTGTTTTTCAGATGAACAAATGAGGATTGTCTCGCTCTGCAGGCATCCCGATCTGCTCTTGATAAAAACGCTCTTAGGGTTTCGATATCTGGGACATGAAGGAAACTGGTTTCCATCTGGTTTCGTTTCAGGTCCCGTGAGTTTTGCCTGGCGAGTGCGGCCACAGCAGTGAATTCTGATTGTGAATCCAAAACTGACGGCGCAGCAGAAGGTGGAACTGATGCCTCTCCCCACCGGACTTGCCAATTGATTGTCATTGATCCGATGTACTGGTGGAAACCTGAATATTGCCAGCGCTTCCCTTATATTCGCCAATCGGACCCTCTATGCCAGGGGCGCCGGGTGCACCTGCATCTCCAGCATGTCCGGGTGAACGATGTTTTCCTTCACCTGTGCCACCTGCCCCACCCACGCCTCCTTGACCTGGATTACCGGGGGCCCCGCCATCACCTTGGCCGGCTTCCATACCCTGGGTGACCACCTGACTTAAGGCGACAGTTGGGCCTATCTTGACATAACTACTGACACCGTTAACGGCGTTACCACCTTGGCCGCCTGTACCTCCGTTGCCACCTGCACCGCCGTCTCCGCCATTGGCGCTCTTGTTTCCTTCGCACCCGGCTTGACAGGCATCACCACCTTTTCCGCCCGGACCACCTGCTGCGCCATTACCGCCGGCGCCCCCCTTGCCGCCAGCCCCTGATCGGGTGACAACATATATGGGATTTTGCTCAATGTTGGTGAAGGTAAAAGTAGCGGTGTTGTTAGCTTTTCCATCTTGGCCAATCTGGCCATTGCCACCATTGGCACCTGCTTGTCCAGGGCCACCATCGGTTGGTTTGGTTGAGCCGGTGCACACACCAGGTGAATTGGGGGAGCTGTTTCGGCCATCATAACCTTTCTCCCCTGCAGAAGGATTGTAACCGGCAATGCCTGCTGCACCATCCACACCAAAAATACCAATTGTGTAATTGGCAGCGTCGCCTGTGCCAGCGCCATTTACCTTGTTGATGAATGTCTCAGCCGTAAAATTTACTGCAGTCGCATAGGCTGTGATCGAACCGCCGGGCTCCAGTGTTAACGTGCCTAAGTTCACTGAAAAGGGTTGTCCTTCCGTCCCCAAAACCCAGTCATAATCGACAGTCATATCGTCAGCAGACATCAGATCAACCTCTACGGGGAAGATATGTTCTAAGGCGAGCTGGTCATCGTGGTTTAGTTCTTTGTCAGAAAAAACTGCGGCTTCCGCTCTGAAATAGACCGCCTCCATTGTAGTGTTAGATTCATCCATCAGATCTGAACGGGATTGTTGATAATCCTCAATCCGTTTTTGACGGTCCTGATCAGAGGCACCGTCATGTAACAGGTCCCTCAATTCTTCAATGGATTGGACGTATCGTGTCGTCCTGATCACATCGCCGGACTTTAATGCTGAGAGATCATGGCCAAATTTCTTTGCGCGTTCTTCAAAGGAAATCAATTTTCTACCCATCCCTGTTCAATACAATGAGAAAAGTCTCTCGATTAAAGATCAGGCCAACCCACTTACACCACAAATTTGATTGAGGCCCTCTAACGGCCTTGATATAGAGAAAACCAAAGAGAGGCTCGTCAGTTTTGAAAATCGACGCGTCTATTCTGAGTAGAACGCACCTTTTTCAAATCAGACGCGTATCATTGCGTCACGTGTGATTTTTTGCAGCATGTAGAAGAATGAATTTCCCCCCTAAGTAGAAAATTAGTATCCATGAACGCGATTTCTTGCCACATTGTTGGCATGATCACAGGATCGTTTTCAGGCATGGGGGAAGGATGATCGGCGAGTTTGTGGACCACCTATTTAGGTTTGGGGCGATATGCAATCTAGCCTGGATTGTGTTTCTGGCCGCGAGCAACCACTCGAAGCTGGCACCTGTTTACGTTGGAATCCCTGCTGCGGTTGCCTCCATGTGCTTTCTTGTTACCGGAGCCTATGACGAAATTGATCTGTTTGGCGGGTTCGGTCATATATTGGGGTTTGTCGCCCGCATGACGATTGTTCTGAGCTGGTTGTTCGTGATCAGTTTTTTCAGCGATGATTTTCGAATGCCCCCCATCTATACAGGGGTTTTGGCAGTTTATTTTGTCAGGGCTCTGGTTATTCAACTCGATATTGTTGCCCAGGATGTCATGGCTAACTTCTCGCATGCCATGATGGCTGGCCTCTACATATTTCTTGTCTGTAAAGTGTTGTTCGAGAGGTCTGATGACCTTCTTGAGAAGCGCCGAAGATTGCGTATCTATTTCATGATTTGGCACATTCTGTTCACAGTCACAGTGTTGTTGGAGCGAAAGCTCATTAGTAACACTCTGTATGCGGACCATATCTCTCTTATCGAATCTCTGGGGATATTTCTGGTATCTGCGTATCTTTTGTTTGTTTCCATCCGACCACAGGAACGATACCCGCTTGAGGAGAGATTTGAAAAATCGCTCTTTCATTCTGCTGATGAGGTGCCTTCAAGTAAGCTGTCCATATTATCGGCAGCAGACAAGCACAATTTGAAGCTCCTAGGGCGAAAAATGAAAGAGGGCTTGTACCGCGAGCCAGGCCTGACGGTTGCAAAGCTGTCCGACGCAATAGATATTCCAGAGCACAGGCTACGCAAACTGATAAATTCTCACTTGGGACATCGGAATATTTCCCAATTTCTCAATCAATATCGTATTCTAGAAGCGAAAAGACGGCTAGCGGACGCAAATGAGCGACATGTACCAATTCTGACTATCGCCATGGAGGCCGGTTATGTGTCGCTTCGGCCGTTCAACCGTGCATTTAAGGACCGGACAGGGAAAACTCCCAGCGAATATCGCGAAGAAAATCTGATGGCTAAATTGATCCCGATGTGACTCGGTCGCTTGTTTAGGTCGTGAAGATTGCTGCGCCAGTTTTTTTCCGCCCTTCGGACAACATCATGACCAGAGAACTTCCAAAGCATCTGGAACATCTTGCGCCCGACGAAGTGCGGACAGATGAAATCATTGATCCGAAAAAATCGCAGCCTTAAAGGCGACGAAACGACCGTTGGAAGATGGACAGGAGTTGACAACATCTTTTCATGCAGAAGATGTACTCCCATCCTGTGACACAGATTCCAAATAAGGGACCTCGTTGTGGTAGGCGCTGGTCTTGCTGGCTTGGTAGCAGCCCAGAGTGGCCTCATGATCAGTGCCTGTCTCCTGTCGCGTTGAACTGACATCCTTGTCTTCAGTTAGATGAATGACATAGCAGAAAGACATTTTCGACCCTGTTTACAGCGCGTATCAATCTGTCATTGTGGAATAAACAATCAGCTCAAACACGAGATAGCGCCAATCCCCAGTCCGTGGAACTCAGCTATCGATTTAATTCGATCCATGAGGTGATGCTGGGTCGTATCCCGCACACAGCGGTTTTTCGCAATCAGATGAATCGTTCTCCCCGTAATCGTCGCCTGCACCTGAGACAGCCAAGCACAGGGGTTACTGCATCCCGGCACATTCGAACGAGCAACTATAGTGCATATTTCCTGCCATTCAGGCGGTCCTGAGACGTCGTATTGAACAGGCATGTTAACTGCATCTAGTTCGCCTGACTTCTCTGACACCAGCCCATCAAGGACATCAAGAAGAGCTATCCTCGAAGGTCTTTTTCCCTTCTGTCGTAAACCATCAAGCTCCGACCTAACTGCATCAATCCCAACCCGATCAATCGCTTCATTCACCCGTACACACGCATTCGCTAATGTCCAAGGTTCTGAACAAAGCCGCTGCCATTCTCTGGCTAAAATCAAACATTGATCATCGACGGCAGGAAGGACGGTTGCTCCGGCACCAGAAACAGCATTTGCCTGTTCCCTTTCATCCGTGTTTTCTTCTTTATCCGTGTTCTTCTTATTGGAACCGGCACCAGGTGCCGGTTTAACACCGGAATCTGATGCCGGTTTGATGGAACCTGGTGCCGGTTTAGAACCAAGACCGACCAGTTGATAAGCGTTGCGATTGCGCAGCCTACCAACCGCCCGGCTTAGCTTGGCTACCAATCCAAGCTCAACCAAATGCTTAAGCGCCTGACGCACCTTGCGATCAGACAGACTTGTCTCGTGTGCAATCGTCTCAATCTTGGGAAAGCATGCCTGAGTGCGATCATTGACGTGCGACGCCAGAACGATTGCGACGCAGATCTCTGCGGTCCTCAAATCCGGATGATGCAGGATCTTGGTCTGCACCCAGTGCCAACGGGCAACGGCAGACGTT
>TARA_R110000868_G_scaffold266660_1_pt1 | contig 26216 bp, 26 predicted proteins | sample TARA_R110000868 | Tara Oceans TARA_R110000868 (sample SAMEA4397489) | marine metagenome | biome: Polar Biome; feature: [SRF] surface water layer (ENVO:00010504); material: water (ENVO:00002006), including particulate matter (ENVO:01000060) such as... | depth 5 m | reverse complement strand
AAAGATAACTACCGGAGCGCGGTACGCGCTGTGGAGGCAAAGGATTACCGCAAGGCGATCAGCCTGCTGAATATGGTTATCGACGAAAAGCCGCGCCACCCGGATGCGTTGAATTATCTCGGCTTCAGCCATCGCAAGCTTGGCGACTATTCCCGCGGGGTTGCCTACTACAAGAAAGCACTTTCGCTCGAAGCGGAGCACAAGGGCGCCAACGAATATCTCGGTCAGGCATATGTCGAGCTTGGCAATATGGCCGGTGCGGAACAGCAACTGTCGAAGCTCGAAGAAATCTGCGGGACCGATTGCGACGAATATGAATCGCTGAAAGAAGCGATCGATGCTGCGAAGGCCCGGGCCGCCAAACAGGGCTGACGAAAAAAGCCCGACGCGGGAAGCCCATGATCGGCAGTATCAGACTAACGACAGGGTTGATCCTGTTCGCCTTCGTCGCCGGGCACCTGATTAATCATTCGCTGGGAATTCACTCCCTGTCCGCCATGGAGGCGGGAAGGGAGTGGTTTACCCTGGTCTGGCGCAATGACCTCGGTTCCGTTGCCCTGTACGGATCTCTGATTATCCATCTGTTGCTGGCCGTCTGGGCGCTTTACGTCCGGCGGTCGCTTCGGATGACGCCGGGAGAAGCGTTTCAGGTCATATTCGGGTTTTCGATTCCGCTGTTGCTGGCGCTGCATATCGTCGGAACCCGTGGCGCGTATCAGATTGCGGGCACGAATGACAATTATGCCTATGTGCTTTTGTCGCAGTGGAAATATCTCGATAACGCGGTGTACTGGCAAACGCTCGCGATCGTCGCAACATGGATACATGGCTGTTTCGGCCTTTATTTCTGGTTACGTCTCAAACCGTGGTTCCGGACGGCGGCGCCCCTGCTGTTTGCTATCGCGATCCTGCTGCCGGTTACGGCATGGTTCGGATACTACGTTGCCGGCAAGGAGGTCCTTGCCCTGGCGGAGAACCGGGTATGGCTTCGCGAAGCCAACCGGGCGATCCAGTGGCCCAGCAATCAGCAAGTTGCGGCACTTTACGACACTGCCTTCTGGATCAAGGTCCTTGTCGGCGTATTGATCGCGGCGGCGATGGTGGCCCGACTTGTACGGTGGCTGGTGGAACGGCAGCGTGGCCTGATCTCGGTCGAATATCCGAACGACCGGGTGGTGCGTAACCCCGGCGGACTCAGCATTCTCGAAATAAGCATGCTGAACGGGATTGCTCATGCGTCGGTATGCGGCGGACGGGGGCGGTGTTCTACCTGCCGGGTGCGGGTTCTTTCCGGCGAGGAAAACCTGTCTTCTGCAAGTTCCGAAGAAATGCGGGTGCTGGAGCGCGTCGGCGCGCCGCCGCATGTGCGTCTTGCCTGCCAGGCGATAGCGGCGGGGGATATATCGATCGTACCGCTGTTGCCGCCAACGGCATCCGTGCGGGATTCCCGGCGTCGGAGCCCTGACCTCGCCGGGCAGGAGCGCGAAATTTCAATCCTGTTCGCGGATTTGCGGTCGTTCACGCAGTTTTCGGAGAAGAAACTTCCCTACGACGTTGTGTTCGTTCTCAACCGGTATTTCGCCCATATGGGCGAAGCCGTCGAACAGGCAGGCGGTCATCTCGACAAGTTTATCGGTGACGGGGTTATGGCCCTGTTCGGAACCAAAACCGATGCGAAAGAGGGCGCCCGCCAGGCGATGCGGGCGGCAAAAGAAATGTCGAAAAAGCTCGCCGACCTCAACGATCAGCTCAAGGACGAACTGGATGAACCGCTGCGGATCGGTATCGGTATCCATTCGGGCGCCGCAATCATCGGCGAAATGGGTTATGGAACGGCGACGGGCCTGACGGCGATCGGCGACAGTGTAAACACGGCAAGCCGCCTTGAATCGATGACCAAGGAATTCAGCGCGCAGCTGATCTTTTCAGAAGACGTGGCGGCCCATGCCGGTGCGGTGACATCGCATTTCGACGGACACGAAGCGGAAGTTCGCGGACGCGACGAAACGATCCGATTTTACGTGATCAGAGACGCATCTCAACTGGCCGTACCCGAATAGGGAGGGGCCTATCCGGATGCGGTCACGGGATGTGATTCAGTTGGGGGTGCCGTTCTCGATAGAATTCACCCGGCGCGCCAGCGCAACCACCTTTTGCTCGAGTTCGCGGTTCACGCCTTCGAGGTTTTCGCTTACCGTCGAGACCTTCATTTCCAGGCTGTCCAGACGACGGGCGAGTTCATCGATCATCGATGCGGTGCGCCGTTCGGCGTTTTCCATCTCGCGTTCGAGATTATAAAGATGCGCCAGGGGATCGACCGACTGGGGAAGTCCGCTCCGGTAGGACGACATATCGACGGGCTGGGTATACGCTACTACGCTCATGACACTCTACTCTTTCGGTTCGTGCAATTCATAACGGCACGTACCATGCAAAATGCGTGCCAGTTCTATAACCCGCTGATTTTTACCATTCGCCGAACAAAAGTCTTTATTTGAGAGTCCAATTGTAAAAAATATCGACAGTTGTCGTTATTTTGAGAAATCCGGCGAGCTTTCCTGGTTTGCAAGATCGAAGACCTGAACCAGTACTTCGGGCGACTGCGCGCCGGACACCGCGTATTTCCGGTCGATGATGAAACAGGGCACCCCGTTGACGCCGAGCCGGCGGGCCAGTTCGTCTTCCGCCAGGATGATTTCGGTGTCCTCATCGCTTTCGAGAAAGGCCAGCGTCGACGCATGTTCGAGACCGGCCGTTTCTGCGATATCGGCGAGAATCCCGGGATCGCCGATATCCAGACCGTCGAGGAAATAGGCATCGAAGACCGCATTGACGACCGGCGTCTGAACGCCGAACCCGGCCGCGTATCGCACCAGCCTGTGGGAATGGACCGTGTTCGGGGTCCTGTCGATCTTGCTGAAGTCGAATTCGATGCCTTCTTCGAGACCGGCCTGGACGAGGCTGCCATGGATGGCGTCGGCCCGGTCCATTCCACCGAATTTTTCGGCGACATAGTCCCTACGGCTCATACCGTCTTCGGGCATCCGCGGATTCAACTGGAAGGCCCGCCAGCCAACTTCGAGGCCCGGTTGCGGACGGATCGACAATGCTTTCTCGAAACGTTTTTTACCCACGTAGCACCATGGGCAGATCGTATCGACGATAATATCGATTTTCATTCGCCGTATCCGATGCTCTTGATCGCCCCCTGATGCAGCCGTCGTCAATCGGCCGTGAAGTAATGAACGCTAAACAGCGATTTGCTGTCTGTCCACGAGGCGACCGGTAAAAATCCGCTTTCGGCGCAGAGCGCCCGGAACCCTTCGATCGAATATTTGTGGGAATTTTCGGTGTGAATATGTTCGTCTTCCGCGAACGAAAAGGTTTTGTCGCCTACCGAAACAGATTGTTGGCGATTGCTGACAAGATGCATCTCGATCCGGCCCGGGTCTTCGAAATACACCGCCTCATGGCGGAAGGAGCCCACGTCGAAATCGGCATCGAGTTCCCGGTTGATTCGGGACAGAAGATTGAGATTGAAGGCACTGGTAACGCCTTCGGCATCGTTATAGGCCGCACGTAACACCGAAATATCCTTTTTCAGATCGACACCGACCAGAAGCCCGTCGCCCCGTTTAAGGGCGGAGCGGAGCCGGGTAAGAAAGGCGGTTGCGGCGGCCGGCGTGAAGTTTCCGATCGTCGAGCCCGGGAAAAACGCGACGGTGCGGGAACTCTGCCGGTTCCGGGGGGGCGGAATTTCGAACGTCGACGTGTAATCCGCGCACACGGCGGCCACGTCGAGCCCCGGATAGTCTTCGGCCAGCGTGATGGCGCTCTGCAGCAGGAAGTCGCGGGAAATATCGACGGCAGTGTATTGCGCAAGGTCGGGCAGGGCGTTCAGCAGCGTCCTGATCTTTACGCTCGCGCCGCTGCCCAGTTCCACCAGGTGGGCGCCGCGGCCGATAAGTTCGGCAATTTCGCCGAGCCGGTCTTCGAGAATGCCGATTTCGGTGCGTGTCGGATAGTACTCCTCGAGTTCGCATATCTGGTCGAACAGGCGGGACCCCTGCTCATCGTAGAAAAACTTGCAGGGAAGCTCTTTCTGGGGCCGCGACAGCCCGGTCAGAACAGCCGTCTGAAAATCCTCCAGCGGCGGGTCGAGATCGGTGAACGAGACAAGGGCGCTCGAAGCCGCAGACATGTCTTCGGGACGGCTTTGTTCTTTGGAAACGTTCATCGGCAACCCTGTTCGGACCGTCAGAAACGATCCCGCATAAAAAAGATACAGCAGCCTGTCGCGCTGCCCGGCAAAAACGTAGTTGGGGCGGGCGGGCAATGCAACCGCGATAGGGTTATTCATCAATATCAGTGTGTTAAGGGCTGACAGGCCGAAATATGGGCGCGATCTGCACGCTTCAGGCAGGCCCGTATCGAAGATATTCGGACCAGCCGTGCTCCAGGTTGCGAAGCATTTCGATAGAGGTGTTCAGCTTTTCGGCTGTTTCTTTGTCGCCGGCCAGTCGCTTCGCCTGGGCAGCGTTGAAATCGCCCATTTTTTTACAGAGTTCTTCGCCCTTTTCTGTAAGCGAAACCTTTGCCGAGCGCTTGTCGTGGTCCGACCGTTTCTGATTGACGTAGCCGGCCTCGACAAGCTGCTTGATATTGTACGATGCGTTCGAACCGATATAGTAACCGCGCTCTATGATATCCCGCAGCGCAACTTCTCGGCCCTCGATTTTATTCAGCATCAGGGCCTGGGCCGGATTGATATCGGAAACGCCCGCCTGTTCCAGTTCGTATCTGATGACGTCGAGCATCCGCCGATGCAGACGTTCGATCATCTGGGTCAACTGCCCGTAGACGTCGCTCATTTTGTTCATCCTACCCTTGGAGGTATCTCCAGAATTCCGCACCATTATCGGCACTATAGCCCCAGCGTCCGCGATACCTGTTAAACGACGATTAATATCACGGGCTTAGCGTCGTCAGTCCGCCATAGCGCGGACGGAACAGGGCCCGGTGATATATCTGGTTGGCGCTGGTAAAATCCCCCAGAATCCATGGCTCATAGTCGAAGAAGACCTCGGCCATGATGATTGTCTGTCCGTCGGCGAGAACGAACCCGGCCGGTAAAGTCGCCGCCCCGCCGGGCGCGCCGACCTGGCTTGTTGCGGGGATATTGCCGGCACCGGATTGTTGCCAGTTTACTTTTGTGCCTGCACCGCCAAGCGGATTGGTGATCGATGACACGATGACGGTGCCCGATGCCGGCAGATCGAAAGGCTTGGCGACGAACTGGGCTGCATCGAAGATATTCTGCAGATCCGCGACGGAGACGAGTTCCGCCTGGGAGACGAGATCGGCAATCGAAGACGATACCCGGTCGAGTTTCTGGTGAAGGAGCACGTAGCGTGCGATCTCAACGCCGCCGAGAAGAAGCATCAGCAGCACCGGCATCGCAAATCCAAGCTCGATGAGGGACGCCCCGCTGCGGTCGTCGCGAAATTCCCTGAATTTCCGGGCGAATTTTGTAAACATCAGGCTCCTCCTCCGGGGGGCGGGGGAACGTCAAAAGGCTCGTTTTTCACTGCCACGCTGGACTTCATCGTCAGTTTCCCATTGGTGCCAACGAACGGCGAGACAAGAGGGGTCATGAGTTCCCAGTCGAATTCGATCGTATAGAGAACGATATCGCCGGGGCCGCCCAGTCCGGCAGCGCCCATGTCGGAATCCCATTGACCGTTGCCGTTTATGTCCTGGAACGCCTCGCCGGCATCGTACGATCCGTTTGCCGGCGCGTTGTCGGTAAACGGCTCCGGTTTGCCGATATCGTCGAAGGACGGATAGACCTTGTATTCGACGGTAGCCTCGTCCATGTCCACCAGGCCGATGGTATGTTCGCCCAGGATCTGCAGAATGCGTTCCTCGCGGGTCATTCCGGGGGGAATAAACCCGGTTATCGAGAAACGGGATGCTTCCCGCAATCCACCTTCGGACAGGGTCGAGACGAACATGACCAGCGCAAGCTCGATCACACCGGCAACGGTCAGGAATACCGCGGGGGCCACGACGGCGAATTCGATCGCCGTGACGCCGCGCCGGCACTGCCGCAGGCGCCGCCAGATGCTGAATCTGCGGCGTTTTGGGGGCGGTCGGACCGGGTCCTTTACGTTCTGGTAAGCACACATCTCTAAAGTCCTAAGAACATTGATCTTTTCGATCAGGGTAGGAATCATGTTCAAACAGACCGCTATGGCCGTCGCGATTACGGTAACGGTCGCCGGGTGTGCCGGCGGGCCGTTCGACGGCATATTTCAGACGCGTCCCTCGGATCATGTGGAGGACAAACCTGAAAGCGGTCGCGTCAACGCACTTATGCGGATCGCCGATGCGACGGCTGCGGCGGGCGACATGGCAAGCGCCATTCAGATGTACCGCAATGCCCATAAGGCCGACCCCCTGAACGGGGAAGTTACGGAACGGCTCGGCGAGGCGTTGCTCCGGATCGGCGAATTCGACGAGGCCGTGGCGGTGTTCGACAAGGCGGTCAGGGGCGGAAACAGCTCCGGGGCCCATATCGGCAAGGCCAAGGCGCTTATTGCGCTGAACCAGCCCCAGGCGGCGCTCAGTCATCTCGAAGCCGCGCTCAAGCTGGAGGAAAGCGGCCGGGTTTATAACGCGATCGGTGTCGCCTACGACCTGCTCGGCGACCATGGTGCTGCGCAGGCCTATTACCGGACGGGACTCGATATCAGCGCCGGTGACCTGAACCTTCAGAACAATCTCGGGCTGTCGTTGTCGGTATCCGGCCATCATGACGAAGCCATTCGCGTGTTGCGCAAATCTGCCACCAGTCCGCGGGCGCAACCGCGCAACAGGCTGAACCTCGCGCTCGCCTATGGCATGGCCGGGGAAACGGCGGCCGCAGCCGAAACGGCGCGCATGGATCTCGACGAGGCGTCGGTTCGGCAGAACCTCGCCTTCTACGCAACGCTGCGGGCACTGAACGACAGCCGCCAGACGATTCGCGCGATCGGCGCGCATAACGGCGCCGTGCGTATGCGTCCGGCCGTGCGTTCGCAAAGTCGTGTTCCGAATGCACAAAACTAGAATCCCTTCATCAGGTCGATAACGCGGACGACCGCCGGACCGATCAGAACGACAAAGAGCGGCGGCAGGATGAAGATGATCATCGGGACCGTCATGGTCGCGGGAAGGCGTGCCGCTTTCTCCTCCGCTTTCATCATGCGTTCGTTACGGAATTCTCCCGACAGGACGCGCAGCGACTGAGCGAGGGGCGTGCCGTATTTTTCCGTCTGCAACAGCGTGTTCACGACGCCGCGGATTCCGGGCAGGTCGGTACGCCGATTCAGGTTGTCGAGGGCTTCTCGCCGTTCGGGCAGAAGGCCGAGCTCCATGGCCGTCAGGGCAAGCTCGTCCGATATATCGGGGAACGAATGTCCCAGCTCCCGCGCGACGCGGGTCAGGGCGCCGTCCAGGCTTTGTCCCGCTTCGGCGCAGATCACCAGCAGGTCGAGCGCATCGGGAAGCCCTTTTTGCAGCCGCGCCTTGCGCTTGGAGATCGCGTTCTTCAGGTAGAGTTCCGGCCCGTAGGCGCCGATCACGACGGCGCCCATGCAGACCAGCATCCGCAGCATTCCTTCGAGCTCGACCAGTTTGACGATGTAGATCGCAAAAAGCGCGCTGGCCCCGAAGGCGAAGGGCAAAGCGAGTTTCAGGAAAAAGTACACCGTGACGGCGTCGGGCGACCGGTAGCCCGCCTGCAACAGACGATCCGATGCCTTCTTCGCTTCCCGTGTTTTCAGCAGGTTCAGGCGTCCGACGACGTCTTTCATGAATCCCATGCTGCGGTCGCGCGGGGCCCGGCGGCGCGACGCCGACAAATCGGCACGCAGTGTTTCGCGCCGCTGTTTCATTGCCTTGAGACGGGGGCCGAGCGGATCTCGCACCAGCATCACACGATAGACGAGATAGGCATTGGCCAGCGCGGTGAGCGCCGCCATCGCGACGATATATCCCTCAATCGGGGAATCCGCGGGCAGGTAATCGAAGACGTTCATATTTCGAACCTCACCATTTTCCACATCACCCCGACGCCGACCGCGAGACAGGCGAAGGCGAATCCGACCATGGCCAGCCCGCGCGGGTCGCTGAACAGCGTCATCACGTAGCCGCTATTGATCGCGAACATGATCGCGAACATCAGAAACGGCAGCGAGCCCAGGATCATTGCGCTGGCGCGCGCCTCCGACGACATGGCCTTGATCTTCAGCTTCATCTGCCGCCGCTTGCGCAGAATTTCCGACAGATTTTCAAGCGTCTCTGCGAGGTTGCCGCCGGTTTCGCGCTGTACAGCCAGGGACACCACGAAAAACTTGAAATCGGGCTGATTGATCCGTCCCGCGGCGTCCCATAGCGCGTCTTCGAGGGGTTCTCCGAACCTGACCCGGTCGGAAATGAGCGCGAATTCGGTGCCCACCGGGCCGCCGATTTCCTGTCCGACGATGCGGATCGATTCCGGCACCGGCAGGCCGGACCGGAGACCGCGAATGATAAGGTCGATTGCTTCCGGGAAATCGCCGAGAAATTTTTTCACACGCCGCGAAATCAGGATGCCGACAACGATATGCGGCAGCCCGAGACCGCTGACGATGCCGAGCAGAAGCGAAAGCGTCAGCGGGAGTTCGAAGGCGAACGCCCGGGTTAGCGTGAATGCCAGTCCGGTGCCGAGGCAGATCAACGCGTATTGTCCGATTCCCATTTTAAGACCGGTCTGATCCAGCCGCTGACGCAGAAGCGCCGGGCGGGGTATCACCCTGCGGGCAAGCGCTTCTAGTCCCGGGTATTTTCCGCCCTGTTCCAGCCTGACATCGGTTGCCGCAACGGTGTCGTCAGACTGGGCGACGCGGGCCTGGACGCTCGATATCCGCCCGCGCAACTGCCGCAGGGCGCGGGAATGCGACAGCTGGGCCATCAGGAGCATCACGATTGCCGCCGCAATCAACGCGGCGACGAGAACGACCCCGCCGATATCCTGAAGCGGCGCCATTACCCGATTGCCTCGAGCAGCGGTTTGTCGAGATTGAAATATTCTGCCTTCGGCGTGAAGTGCGGCCGCAATCCGCCGGGGACGAAGCTGCCGACCAGCATCCCGTTCGCATCCTCGCCCTCGAACTGGTAGCTGAACAGTTCCTGGGTGGTGATCACGTCGCCTTCCATACCGACGACTTCCGTTACGCTGGTGACACGGCGGATGCCGTCCCGCATGCGGCTGACCTGGACGATGATGTCGATTGCATCGGCGATCTGGGTGCGCACCGCCTTGCTCGGCAGGTTGATACCGGCCATTCCGACCATGTTTTCAAGCCGCGTCAGCGCTTCGCGCGGCCTGTTGGCATGAACCGTACACATCGACCCTTCATGACCGGTATTCATCGCCTGGAGCATGTCGACCGCCTCGGAGCCGCGAACCTCGCCGAGAATGATCCGGTCGGGGCGCATCCGCAGGGAGTTCTTGACGAGGTCCCGCATCGTGATTTCGCCGTCGCCTTCGAGATTCGCCGGACGCGTTTCGAGCCGCACGACATGCGGCTGCTGCAATTGAAGTTCGGCCGCGTCTTCGATCGTGACAATACGTTCGCCGAGATCGATCAGTTGCGACATGGCGTTCAGCAATGTCGTCTTCCCCGACCCGGTACCGCCCGAAATCAGTACGTTAAGCCGGCTGCGCGACGCGATTTTGAGTACCGTCGCCATGCCGGCAGAAATATTCTTGGTGCCGGTCATGACGTCCAGTGTGATCGATTTCTTCGAGAATTTACGGATCGAGATGGACGGCCCGTCGATCGCCAAAGGCGGGATGATGATATTGACGCGGCTGCCGTCCTCGAGACGGGCGTCGCAAAGGGGCGACGATTCATCGATCCGCCGGCCGATCCGGGTCACGATCCGGGTCGCGATGTTCTGGACGTGCCGGTTGTCCTTGAACACGACGTCGGTCAGTTCCAGCTTGCCCTTGCGCTCGACATAAACCTGCTTCGGACCGTTGACCAGAATATCGGTCACGGCATCGTCGGCGAGCAGGGGCTCCAGCGGTCCCAGCCCCAGCATGTCATTAAGCAGCATGGTGACGAGATCCCGCTGTTCCGACATGTTGAGCCGGATTTTCCGTTCCGTCGCAATCTCCGACACGATGGCGGAAATCTGGGTCGCAAGTTCCTGACGGGGCAGGGTGCCGGCCTTGGATACATCGATCCGTTCCATCAGGACCGGCTGGATATCGCGCTTGGCTGTCTCAATCGTCTCCGAACGGGCATCGCCCTTGTTCGCCGGGGGCGTCAGAACCGGCGCGCTCAGGTCCGCGAGCGAAACATTCGGCTCGAACATGTCGTTCGGCGACGGCGGGAGGGCTTCGGGTTCAGGCGGTTCCTCCGTCCGGTCGCCGACGACCTCGTCGATCAGCCGGGTGATCAGATCGCGGCGGATATCGTCTGCGATGACGACACGTCCGCGCAGGGCAATTTCTCCAACGACGGTTTCTACTTCACCCGCGATGTCGCGACGGGGCATCCGCCGCGCCACCGCCGGGTCGAGACGGGCGTTCACGATCGGGCGCACAACTTCAAGCGCCTCCACCAGCGCGACGGCACTCTCCGACGACGTTGCGTCGTCGGTGGGAAAATTCCCGTCCATCAGGATTTTCTTTTCAGCAATGACAGCAGCGACGAGGCCCTGCCGGCGCGCGGCATCCCGCCGGGGGGCTGGGTCAGGTCGTCGGCGAGGGTCCGCATGGTCTTGACGACGGCGGACCGGCCTCCGATCTGGGGAAAAGGTTTTCCGGCCGTCGCCGCCATTGCCGCCAATTTCGCGTCAAACGGGATTTCACGGTTTACCGGCAGTTCGGCGCCCTTGACGAATTCCGCCTTCGGTATTTCTCCCTTCGCCGCCATACCGACACGGTTCAGAACGATATGCAGCGCGGCGTCGGGTGCCGCTTCGGCACAGAGCTTGGACATTCGCGAAACGTCGCGCATCCCGACAAGGCTGAGATCCGATACAAGAACGATCTTCTGCGAATGCTGGAGCAGTGACGGATTTTCGACGACAGAGCGGGATGGCAGATCCAGAAAGACATGGTGCAGGTCGACGGGCAGCGCTTCGAGGAGGGTGCCGCAGGCTGCCGCGGAATAGTTCACGCTTTCGTTGAACGGCTCTTCCGCGCTCAGAACGAAAAGATTCTCCCCTTCATTGGCCATTGCGCTCGCGATGAAAAGCGCGTCGATGCGTTCCGGGTTCTCGAGGGCTTCGCGCAAGCCATGGCTCGGTTCGAGGTCGAGCTGAAGTCCAACCGTGCCGAATTGCAGATCGAGATCGACGATCGCACAGTTCTGCTGGCGCTCATGGCCGACAATCCAGGCCAGATTGACCGTCAGGGTCGTAGCGCCCACACCGCCCCGCACGCCGATCACGGATACCGTATTCCGGACGGCTTCGTCCTCTACCGCATGCAGAGCGGTTCTCGGCCGGGAATCTCTGTCCAGGGCCGTCGCGACGGATTCCCGGCCGACCGGTTTGACGAGATAGTCGCTGACACCGAGCTCAATCAGGCGCCGGTAATAGGCGATATCGTTGACCGTGCCGATGGCGATAACCCGGGTCGCCGGATCGCACAGGGCCATCAGCGACCGGGCACCGGCATTGGGGTCTTCGGATCCCGATATATCCACGATCAGGATCGGCGGTGACGGGTTCTGGGACAGGGCGCCGAGCGCCGCCGACAAACCGCCATCCTGGAGAATGGCGTTCGGCCAGCGGTCCTCGGTGACGGCCTGAACGACCGCCCGGGTTTCGGGGTCCGCCGTAAAAGCAGCCAGCTGCTCGTTTGCCAGGGAGGCGTTCCCGGTCTCGCTTATGGCGGCGAAGGCGTTCATTGCGTGCCCCCGCCGACACTGGACTGGATCACCAGTGGCGTAATCGCCGGTGAACTTGCCTGATCGCCTTCGCGATAGGTCTTGTAGCGACGCGCCCCGACGGCGCCATCCGCGGGGCCCGGCCTGTGGCCCCGGACGAGGTCGCCAGGGTTGGCGACCATAAGGCCGAGATTGGTGACCGTAGCGCAGCCGAAATTGCTGCTGACCCGGTTGGCGGAGTCGCCGTCGGCGCGCTTGCTCCAATCCGGGCATTCAGGCGGGACGACGATATAGCGCCCAAGAACGACCTTCACCGATCCGTCCCAGCTTTCCCGGGACGGCGTTTCGGGCAGCAGGCCGGCTGGCAGGGAAAGTGCGCGGAGTTCCGCGGTGACAAATGCCTCGCGGCGGCCGGCGCGGCGAAGTTCGTCTCCGGTGGTCCGAACACCCGGAGACCCGACCAGTAGCTTGTCGCCGTATCCGGCGTCGTGACGGGCCAGGAAACGTTGCAGCCTTGTCCGCTCAGCTTCGTTCAGGGCGGTGTCTGCCGCGCCGAACCGGACCAGGTGCTCGAAGGTGACCCAGCGAACGTCGTTGCGTTTGACCTTTTGCTCCGGCGACCAGTGAGAGGCCTCCGGCGCACAGGCTGCGACGACGGCCATCATGACGACGGCGATGAACGCCAGGGTGTGTGCGCTGTAGCGGTTTCTATGGGTGAAAATTCTACGCTTGGGGGACATAGCGTTTTTCCTTTCAGTCGACCACGAAGCCGGAAGGTCCGGCGAGGCCGTTGGGGGCGCCGCGCCCGTGCACGGGCTGGCGGGAATGCTGCAGGCCCGACTTGTGGGTCTTGCCGCGCCATATGCGGTCTGTGTCGTTGGGGGCTTTCAGGCCGTCGGTCGGGCTGGAAAGGCGTTTGGAAGCCACGGGACGCACGATGTAGGGCGTCACGATTATGACCAGCTCGGTCTCGTTGCGCTGAAACCGGTCAGACCGGAAAAGTCCGCCGAGAACGGGCAGTTCGCCGAGCCCGGGAAGCTTGTTCACGTCGCGGGTGATGTTGTTCTGCAGCAGCCCGGCAATGGCGAAACTCTGCCCGCTGCCCAGTTCCACCGTCGTTTCGGCGCGCCGGGTGGTAAGGGCGGGGATCGTAAACCCGGCGAGCTGGACGGACCCTGTGGTCGTCAACTGGCTGACTTCCGGGTTCACCTTCAGGCTGATGCGGTCGCCGACAAGAACCGGCGTGAAGGCCAGCGATACGCCGAACTGCTTGAACTCGACCGTGATGCGGTCGTTTTCGGGGACCAGGATCGGGAATTCGCCGCCGGCAAGAAACGTCGCGGATTCGCCGGAAACGGCGGTCAGGTTGGGCTCCGCCAGGATGGTGATCAGCCCTTCATTATCGAGCGCGTCGATGACGCCGTTGAGATCGATCGTGCCGTTGCTGAACGATCCGACGATGCTGTTGGTGCCGTTATTCCGGGTCAGAAGGTTGGCGCCGGCAAGGACCGGGTTTCCGGTCGCAAATCCGAACAGGAAGTTGCCGGTGCGAAATACCGCGTCCCAGTTGATCCCGAACTGTTTCAGGATATCCCGGGAAACCTCGGCGACGCGGACACGAAGGTGTACCTGGTTCGGCGCGACCACCGATATCTTGTTCACGATGTCTTTCTCGTCTTTAACGACGCGCATGGCGAGGCGGTGCGCGCTGTCGGCATCCCGCGCCGACAGAACCTCACCGGACAGGACCAGTGTCTTGTCCAGCGTTTCAACGGTGACGGTCGAACCCGGCAGCATCCGTTTCAGGGCTACCCGCAGGCGGCTCAGATTGTGATTGATCGCGATCCGCCGGTTGAGGAGGACGCGTTCTTCGCGGTCCACGGCATAGATGACGGTCTCGCCCGGCTTTTTCGCCATCAGATAGACAAGGCGGGGGGACTTTACCTGGACATCGGCGATGTCGGGGTCGGCGACGAAAACCGTGGATGCCGCCCGGTCGAGGCGGATCAACGTTCCTTTCGAAGCCTCGAGCCTGATCGGCTCTTCGCCGGTGCCGAGCACTTCGGCAGCGGCCGCACGGCTGGCGGCAGCGACACCGCCAAGCATGGCGAATGAGACGAACAGCAGGCACAGGATGGCGATGCGGCGGATATTTGACATCAGTTTATTCCCTTAAGCTTCAGCTCTTCGGCCTTGTTGCCGCGCACGACATGAACGACTCGCTCCTGCGCGGCGCCGCCAAGGCGGCGGATCAGGCGGCTGACATCGCGGTCGCGGGTTATGGTTTTTCCCCGGGCGGCCGGACGGTCGTGATCTTCGGTCACGTCACCGGCTATCAGGTCTTCGCGGCGAAGGCTGCGCAGGCTGAGGGAAAGCTCCCCCAGGGTAACTGAAACGGCAACGATTTCGGCCTGCGCGGCCGTCACTTCCAGCGTCGCCGTTTTCGCGACGGCGGCGGTCCCGTCCTTTGTGCCGGTCTTCTGGTCGACTGCGAGGACGCGAACATCCGTCAGCAATGTCTCGCTGGCATAGTTCAGCTTGCGGTTGGCGCCTTCGCCGGATTGTATTTTATGCGCCAGAATCAGGTCGATGCGATCGCCCGGAAAGACGAAGCCGGAGATACCGGAGGTCGCCGTCACCGGAACAGACACGGCGCGCATGCCCTGGGTGAGCACCGCGGCCAGAAATCCGCGTTCGCCGGACTTGACAACCCTGTCTTCGGTGATCGGTTCTCCGGCGCCGATGACGCGGCGCAGAACGGACCCGTGGAGCGATTTATCGGTGGTTTTTCCCTTGCCCTGAACGATATAGGACTTGGATACGCCGTCTTCGGGCCATTCCTTCCATTCGAGATGGGCGGAAGTCAGAATAACACCGGCAGGCAGGGCCTTCCGTGCGATCAGCACCTTCGGGCCGACCGTTTCTTCCTTTGCCTGCGGCAGCGAGGCATAAAGCGCTTCGCGCTGCTTGGTCAGCCAGCCCTGAACGAAAAAGGCGGTGCCGGCCGCAAGGGTGAGCGCCACGACGGCGACAAGAATGGTACGGGGGGTCATTTATCCGTCTCCTGAGTTGCTAGACCGGCACGCCGGCGGCAATGTACAGGCCACCCAGCGCAATGGCCGCGCCATAGGGCACCTTGGTATCGCGGATCGCCCCGACACGCAGGGCGAGCGTTCCGTCGGGCTGGGCGTCGGCACTGTGCCGCCACGCCCGGGCGGCCAGGAACGCGGCGAGAAGGCCGCCGCCGAGGGCCGTCATAAAGAGAAATTCGAATATCTGTGCCGGACCGGCCCACAGGGCTGCCGCGGTCATCAGCTTGACGTCGCCGCCGCCGGCAATGCGAAAGGCGAACAGGGCGAATCCTGCTGCAAATACCGCGACAGATGCCGCGAGGGCTCCCGGGACGATCTCGACCGCGCCGGACGCCGCTATATGAGCCGGATACAGTGCGGCGACCGCAATACTGATCCTGTTGGGAATAATGTAATCGCGAAGATCGGACCACGCGGCCCATACCAGCAGGCCGGCAAAGGCGGTCAGAGCCAGGCGATCGACAAGGAGGGGGAAATCCATGTCAGCCTCTGTCTGTATCGGTTTCGGGAAGGGAAGCCGGGTGGGCAGGGGAGACGACCAAAGCCGTCTCCCCCAACCCGTATGAATGGACGGCGGACGACGCCCATTCTAACTGCCGGCACGGTCCCCCTACGGAGTGCCGACAGCGGTATCCAGCTTGCCGGACACTGTCGTGAACATGTTCTCCAGCGACGTGCCCATGTTTTCCAGTGCGACAACGGCAGCGACGGATACCAGCGCGGCGATCAGGCCATATTCAATAGCCGTCGCACCGCTCTCGTCTTTGATAAGATTTTTGATGATCGAAAGCATTTTGTATTCCTCTTGGTTCGGTGAAGTAACCGAGGGGAATAATGTTCGGAAATTGTTACTTAAAGGTTAAGGCAGGAATAAAAAATATAACAAAATCAATAACATAAATCGTATTTATTGTGCATTTAATTTCATTGGATGGTACGTTTATTTTAGCCGCGAATTTCGGCGAATTTACCGGGAAATTCCATCTAATTTCAGGTCAAAGTAAATATGAATAAATATCAAAACAAAAATGGACTTTATCCGCCTTTTATCGATGATTAACTTGAGATTATGGATTTATAATTAGTCTTCGCCGTTCCCGATTCCGATGGTGACAGGCATGTATAGATTATCCCTATCAAAGACGATCCGGCAGCGTTTATCGGAATTCCGCACCGATACAAGAGGCGCCGTGGCTGCCTTCGTGGCGGGCGGTATTATCAGTATGGTCGGCGTTGTCGGGCTCGCGACAGATGCTGCGCGCGGCTACATGGTCAAGGCGAGGCTCGGGCAGGCGCTCGATTCCGCGGCCCTTGCGGGCGGGCGCGAGATTTTTTCGCCGACACGCGATGCCGACATACAGATGTTCTTCAACGCCAATTTTCCGCCCGGCTTTCTGGGGGCGACCATAACCGGTCCCGTGATCCAGGTATCGCCGAACAGCGAGAAGCTGACCCTGACGGCGTCGGCCAAGATCGATACGACCTTTATGAAGGTCCTCGGTTTTCAGGACCTTACCGTGTCCACGACCACGGAGGTAACCCGCGAAACCACCTATCTCGACGTCGTCCTGGCGGTCGATATGTCGGGCTCGATGACGAGCTGGACCGGCGGGCAGTCGCGGATCGCAGCCGCCCGCACGGCGGCGAAGGATCTGGTGAATATCCTGTTCGGCAACGAAGAGACCAAGGAACTGCTGAATATCGGCATCGTGCCCTGGAACGGCAAGGTAAACATCACCCGAAACGGCACGCCGTTCGATCCCGCGGCAACGACCGCGACCGCCGTTCCCGGCTTCACCAACCCCCTGACGGGTCTCGGTCAATCGGTGGTCTATACGCCCAATAACAGCCCCGTCCCCTTGCTGGCCGAGCCGCCGGCCGACTGGAAGGGCTGCGTTTATTCCCGCTTCATCGACAATGCGACGACCGACGACGATGCCGACATCGTGTATGGAGCGCAATCCAGCGCCAGCGGCGACTGGAATGCCTGGGAGGCCGTCGGTGGCGATGCCGAGCCCGTCTCCCCGGGCATATGCGTGATGAGCACGAACGGGTCCGAATGTACGCCGTGCCTCAGCCACGGCGTAACGGCCCTGCAAAGCACCAAGAGCGGGACCATTGCCGCGATCAACGAGCTCACGTCGCCCAACGGCACGACCAACATTACGCAGGGCCTCGGCTGGGCGTGGCGCGTGGTCAAACCCGAAGCCCCGTTTACGGAGGCGGATCCGGCCCCCGACGGACCGCGCCAGCAGGCCATTGTTCTGCTGACGGATGGCGAGAATTTCGGCGGCAACGGCGACGGCTACAAAACCGTTTTCGGATACGGTAGCGCCGGGCGGAGCGAAATGAACGACCGGTTGCGGGCCCTGGCCGCGAATATCAAGGCGTCGGGCGTGAAGATCTATACGATCCAGTTCGCGAATTCCGGGGGACCGTTGCAGGCGTTGATGAAGGAAATAGCGAGCGGGCCGGACGCGCCGTACTACCACTATGCGCCGGACCCGAGCACGCTGCAGACCGTTTTTCAGGGTGTGGCGAACCACCTGTCCGAGCTGCGCCTGTCGAAATAGGCGCCGGCAACGGCGCTCAGCCGCCGTATTTCGTACGCGCGGTGATGAAGGTCAGGAACGCCGCGCCGATGAAAAACGCGCATATCCAGAACACCCAGGCGCCGCCGGCCGTATCCATGGTGTATCCCAGCACGACCGGGATCAGGGCGCCGCCGAGATTCGAGCCCGTCGAGGCGAATCCCATGACCTTGCCCATCGATCCGGGCGGCGTAATCGACCGCAGCAACAGGTCCCGCGACGGAATAAGAAGACCGATCAGGTAGCCGGACAGCGCAAGCGCCGCAATCAGGAGTGCACCCTGAATGTTCACCCAGCCGAGCAGGGCGATAATCACGGCCGCCGGCACCAGGGTCAGGAAGGCGGTCGCGATGCGCGGGCCGAACCGGTCCGCCACGTATCCGCCCGACAGAATCCCGAAAACGGAACCCGCGGTAAAGGCACTCAGCGCCGTCGCGGCAACGACTTCCGACGTGCCGTACATCTGGCCGAGCGCCGCGACCAGAAAGCTGCGTATGCCGCCGCCGCCCATCTGGTGGAGCACGAAATACAGGAAACACATCAGGATCGGCAAAGACAGGATCAGCTTGAGCCCGTCCATCGTCGTGCCGGATTCCGCAGCGTCGGTTTTCCTGTCTTTTACCTGTTTCGAATCCGCGCCGTTATCGCGCAGCGCGTCCGACTGCGTCAGCAGAACCAGCGCAGCGAGAAGACCGATGATTCCGATCAGAATGAATGCCGCGCGCCAGTGCCACAGCCCCGCAACGCCGGTCATGAAGATCGGAGCGATGAAAAAGCCGACATAGCCGGTAGCCGAGTGGATAGAGAAAGCGCGGCCCATCCGTTGCTCGCTCACCCGGGCCGAGAGGATCGCGTAATCTGCAGGATGGAAGACGGTGTGCCCGACACCGGCAACCGCTGCCAGGACAATCAGTTGCCAATAGGCTGTCGCCACGCCGAACAACCCGATGGCAACCGCTTCGAGGGCTAAACCGCCGATCAGAACGGAGCGTGCGCCGACCCGGTCGACGAAAAAGCCGACGGGAGTCTGAAACACGAAAGTGGACATTGCAAACACGGTCGTGACAAAGGCAATCTTCGTGTAGGGCAGTTCTCCGGTAATGCCGAAGGCGGCTATCAGAATGCCGTACATGGGCGGTATCACCAGCCAGTAGGCGTGGCTCATCAGGTGTGGAAAACACACCAGGCTGATAACTTTTACGTCCTGATTGAGTGTCGTCGAAATCCGCGCCACGGTTCTGACCCCTTTTTTTTAATTGATAGCCGAATCCCGGGCGGCGGGAAATCCCCCGCAGGTCCGTACCCGGCGGGGATCAGGTCTGCGGTGGCGGACAGGCGGCGCTGTACCAGTCGGCAATCTGGCGGCCGACGACGAATACCGCATCGTCGCGCGCCTGCAGGATATCCAGCATCCGCTCAAGATAGGCGAACCGGTGCGGCACGCCGATAAGGTGGGGATGGAGCGCCAGCGTCAGCACGCGCGGCTGGGTTTGCAGTTCGACGTCGAAGACAGACAGGGTATCGACAAGGCGATCGTATATTTCCGACGAATGCTGGCGTTCGATCGCATAGACCGGACTGTCATTCAGCTCCAGCGTATAGGGCAGGGAAAGAAGCGGCCCGTGCTTCGTCGTCATCCAGCAGGGCAGGTCATCGAGCACCCAGTCGAAGACGTACTCAACGCCAAGTTCCATAAGAATATCAGGGGTATCGAATGTTTCCTTCAGGCCCGGCCCCAACCACCCGGGCGGCCGTGATCCGGTAAAATTCTCGATCATCTGCAGGGCGAGGGCGATGACGTCTCTTTCGTCCGCTTCGCCCTGGATCGATTTCTGGTGAACGCCGTGGCCGATGAATTCCCAGCCCGCATCGCGCATGGCCTCGGCGCAGGCGGGATAGGCTTCGATCACGCCCGCATTCAGGCTGACGCTTGCGGGAAGCCCGCGCCGTTCGAAGCAGTCGAGCAGACGCGGCATTCCTGTGCGCATGCCGTATTCCGCCCAGCTGAAATTCGGAATATCGGGAATCTGTTCCAGCCCGTGCGGTGCGGTCAGGTACTTTCGCGGCATTCCCTGGTCGAACAGCCAGTGCTCGACATTGACGACGAGGTGAACGATCAGCGGTTTTCCATCGATTCCGTCGAGCGGCGGGCGCGCCGACGACATTTGATAGGGAATGCGGGGATTGCTGGTCATGTGCCCTCCAGTGCCGTGAAGGGCGCATTTATATCGGAAATTTACGCAATGTACGAACTGCTGCGGCAGAGGTTGGCGGTTTGTCGCTTCGGTGTTGACAGGATTTGAAGGAATAGTATTATCATATGATAACTATTTGAATAACTGTCAATTGGAGGAAACATGAGCAAATTCATCATCGGACCGCATATGCGGCTGCATGAATGGGTCGCCGAAGACAAAGGCTACTTCGCCGACGAGGGGCTTGAATACGAGTTCCGCGAACAGCTGAACTCGAAAGAGGCAAAGAAAAGCAATCTCGGCGACAAGGTCGGGGCGTATCAGACGTTCGAACGCGGCCGGACCTGCGATGTCAGTTCGGCCTGTCACTGGACGGTCAATATGGCGGCCGGGGCAGGGCATGGATTGCTGTTTGCGGAGGCCTATTCCGTGGCGCCCTGCGGTATCTACGTGCATCCCGATTCCGGTATCAAGTCACCCGAAGACCTGGCGGGTGTGCCGGTTTCGGTCGGTTACCAGTCCGGCAGCCACTATTCCACCATCGAAGCGCTCGATATGTTCCTGGAGCCCGACCAGATTGAATTGTCATTTGCCGACGGGCTGTTGTGGAGCCGCATGGAACGGCTGATCGACGGCGACGTCCCCGCCGCCAACGTCTTCAGCGGGCCGATGTACTTCCTCGAACAGCTCGGATACCGCAAGATCGTCGATACGAGCTTCATGATGGCGGCAATGATCGATGAGAAAGCCGACCTCGAAGACGTGAGGAAATACTACAAGGCGTTACGCCGCGCCCAGTCGGATATCGACCTCCACGCTCACAAATACACTCATTTCTACAAGAAGGAATTTCCCGTCCGGTTCCACGACCAGATGGATACCCGCCTGTTCGGTCCGGGCGAACGCATCGTGTTCGAGCCTTACAGCAACGAAATCTACTCGGACACGCAGAAATGGATCATGGAGCGCGGGATATTCCCCGAGGGCGATCCCGTGGTGCGTGAATACGAACAATCCGTGGCGACCGCAGCCGAATAACCGCAAAAAATATGGCTCGCATATCAGGCCCCCGCCGGAAACGGCGGGGGCTTTTCCGTTAATATTCTTATGCCGGGACGTCGAGATACAGCAGCGTTTCCGGCATCGTGCCGCCTGCACTGAAGCCGCCCTCGACCAGTGTGCCGGCCAAAATGTCGATTTTCGCAATATCTCCGTTCGCGAGCGCAACCAGCGCATGGCATCCGTCGCGGAGCGGCAGGGCGTGGAAAGGTTCCGACGGCACTTCGATAACCCGCCGGTTCGTCAGGTCCGCGCTGTCGAGCAGTTCCACATATCCCCGGTCCGCCGGCTCGTCATAGGTGGTTACGATCACCGTCGCGCCGTCGATCGAATTGAACGGCCATCCCGGAACGCCGGTAAGGGGGACGGTTTCGAGCAGCTTGTGGCTGGCACAGTCGATGACGTGCAGCAACGGGCGATGGAAATCGCCGACGTAAAGTTTGGCGCCGTCCGGCGATACGCGGAGTGCCTGGCCACCGACGGGCAGCGCAATGCGACCGGTAATTTCCTTCGTTGCAACATCCACGACCACGACGACCGGATATTCCTTCGCCGAGAAATAGACCGTATTGCCGTCTGGCGAGGGGGCAAGAAAATGCCCCGGCACTTCCAGGTGGATCGTCCGCTCGATTTCCCCGGTGTCGGGATCGATAACGAGTACGCACCGATTGGGATCGACTGTGACCCAGATCTTGCCGTCCCGGTCGGTCATCAGCGCATGCGGCCCGGCATAGAGTGTCAAATCGACGTGCCCGGCGAGTGCGAAATTCCGGAGATCGACCACGCCCAGTCTATTGTCCGGTGTATTGGGCCCGTAATCCTTGTCGCCATACAGCGACACAAAGGCATAGTGGCCGTCCCGGGTAACGGCTATTTCATGCGGCTTGGAAACATCCTTCGTTCCGACGGGAACAACCGCGACGACTTCTCCCGTCGCAGGATCGAAGGCGCTGAGGCTCACGTTTTCCTTCACCGTTGCGATGATCAGTTCTCGGTTGGATGGCATTCGGCTTCTCCGGCTTTGCGGCAAAAAAATAATCTGAGAACGGACGGCGTATAATTCACCACTTTGCTGCGTTTGGAAATCCGCGCGGCAAGACCGGTAATTGCGATTGAATGCGGCAGGAGGCTACGGTAACGTCAGGCAACAAACAAAGAAATGTAGGGATGAAATAAATGTTCGGAAAAAATATCAGGACGTCGTTGATCGTCGCGGCTGGTCTCAGCGTGTCCTATGCCGGCCTCGCAGAAGCTCAGACATTCCGGTACAGCCAGTGGCTGCCGGCGGGTCATTTCACACAGCGTGAAATTATGCATCCGTATCTGAAGGATATCGAAAAGGCGACGGAGGGCAGGGTCAAGATTCTGCCGACGGCAAAGGCGCTCGGCGCGCCGCCGCGGCACTATCAACTGACCATCGACGGCATCACCGATGTCGGCTATCAGGCGCATGGATATACACCGGGCGTCCACCCGATGAGCGAAATGGCCGAACTGCCCTTCATTACGAAAAGTTCCGAGGCGAATTCGGTTGCCTACTGGCGGGTGTTCAAGAAAATCTTCGAACCCGCAGGCATGCACAAGGAAGTGCATACGCTGAATATCCACGTTCACCCGGCCGGCCATCTCTACAATACCAAGCGGATGGTCACGAAAATCTCCGAATTCAGCGGTCTCAAGTTCCGCAGCACGACGTTTGGGGTCTCGGAAGCCCTGCGCCTGTTCGGGGCGGTGCCGGTCGCAGGCCCCGTGACGGGGCTGCGCGACGGACTTTCGAAGGGCGTTTACGACGGCACCTCGTTCACCGACGAAGCCGTTTACAATTTCAAAATCAGCAAGTTCATCAAGTTCGTGACCCGCTTTCCGGGCGGTCTCTACAACACCAGCTTCCTGATCGTGATGAACAAGGATTCCTGGAACAGGATTTCGAAGGCCGACCAGGCCGCGGTCATGGCTCTTTCGGGCGAAGCGTACAGCAAGCGCATCGGCAAACGCTGGGACGAATACGAAGCTGCCGCCCCGGCAAAACTGAAAGCGGATGGCGTTGCCTATCACACGTTGAGCGGTGCAGCGTTTGAGGAAGTAAAAGCCAAGATCGGCCATTTCGAAAAGACGTGGATCGACAAGGTCGCGAAGAGCGGTATCGACGGTACCGAGGCGCTGAAGATGTTCCGCGCCGAAATTGCCGCTTACGGTTCCTGAACCCAACCTGACAGCCCGCCGGCCGGAAGCCGGGCGGCGGGTTGCCATCCTGTAGAATGACAGACCCCAATTCCCCTGTGCCCGTGGACGCCATGCTGGACCGCATGGTGCGACGCCTCGATCGCACGCTCGGCCTTGTTCTCGCGGCTCTGATGTTTGCGATGATGCTGCTGACCTTTGTCGATGTCGTCGGCCGCCAGCTTTTCAATGCACCGGTTCTCGGCGGCAACGAGCTGACCCGCATCGCCATGGGATTACTCGTCTATATCGGTCTGCCGCTGGTCTGTCTCCGGCGGGAGCATATCACCATCGGTCTCCTGTCCGGTCTGATCCGGGGCCGCATGCTCCGTGTTCAGCACGTCATTCTGAACCTGCTTTTTGCAGGCGTCACGTTCATCTGGGCTCGCCAGGTCTGGATCCAGGGCGAAGCGGTCGAAAGGTCCAACTCGGTGCTTATGTTTCTGCAGGTCAGCACGGCCCCGTATATCTACGTCATGAGCGTCCTGACCTTCGGGGCCGCTTTCATCTATCTGATACTGGCCTGGTGTTACCTGCAGGGCGCAACACCCAAATCCGGCGAAGAGGCAGGCTGACCGATGGAAGCAGTCGCAATCGGCTTCGTAGCCTTGTTCATCCTGCTGTTTCTGCAGGTGCCGATCGCGTTCGGGATGGCAATCGTCGGCACGATCGGGTTCGGGCACATCATCGGATACGGCCCGGCGCTGAAAAGCATCGGCAATACCGCGACTGACATGGTGATGGTCTACGATTTTTCCGTCCTGCCGCTTTTCATCCTGATGGGCAATTTCGTTGCGCGCTCGGGAATTTCGCACGACCTGTATGAAACGTCGCATGCCTGGCTGGGACACCGCCGGGGCGGGCTTGCCATGGCGACCATCGTGGCCTGCGGCGGTTTCAGCGCTGTCTGCGGTTCCAGCCTTGCGACGGTCGCGACCATGTCGAAGGTGGCCCTGCCGCCGATGCTGAAATTCGGATACGACGAACGGCTCGCGACCGGCTCCATCGCCGCGGGCGGGACCCTTGGGATTCTGATCCCGCCAAGCGTGGCGCTCGTGTTTTACGGTATCATGACCGAAACCGATATCGGACAGCTTTTCGCGGCGGGGGTGATCCCGGGCGTCCTGGGCATCGTTCTCTATGCCGGCGCCGTTGCCGTTATCACGCGGATAAACCCGGAGATGGGACCGCCGGGCGAACGCATTCCTTGGAAGGCGCGCATCCGTTCGCTGCGCGGTATCTGGGGAATGGTACTGCTCTTCCTGATCGTGATGGGTGGCATATACGGGGGTGTTTTCACCCCGACGGAGGCCGCCGGAATCGGCGCGTTCGGCGCCTTTGTCATCGCGTTGCTGCGGCGCCGGCTGACGGTAAGGATCACGCTCGATGCCCTCGCGGATACCGGCCGGACGACGGCCATGCTGCTGGCCCTGCTGATCGGTTCGCTGCTGTTCGCCAATTTCATCAATGTTGCCCGCGTTCCGAATGAAATCGCAGACTGGTTCGCCAGCATCCAGGTCTCGCCGCTGACGGTCGTGGTCATCTGCATCGCCATATACATCGTGCTCGGCTGCATCCTGGAAAGCATATCGATGATGCTGCTGACCGTGCCGGTATTCTATCCGGTCATGCAGTCCCTCGGCGTCGACCTGGTGTGGTTCGGCATCGTGGTGGTCGTAGTCATCGAGATCAGCCTGATCACGCCGCCGATCGGGCTCAACGTGTTCGTCCTGAAATCCATGCTGCCCGATATCGCTCTCACCAAGATATTCCGGGGCGTACTGCCCTTCATTGCCGCCGATATCGTCCGTATCGCCCTTATCGTCCTGATCCCCGGCCTGTCGCTGTTCCTGCCGCGGCTGATGGAATAGGGCGGGGCGGGCGGCGTCAGGCGCCGCCGATTGACGGAAACATGTAACGCGTCGCCTCCGCGTCCATCTCCATCTTGAACTGATGCCGCTCTTTCAGGTCCATGGCCCGCTTTGCGGCCGGCCGGGCACTGATTTCATCGGTCAGCCGCCTGAGATGGGGCAAACCGTCCCAGGCTTCGTCGCCCAGCACGGCGGCCATCAGGTGCGCCCATCCCCAAGTCGCCATATCGACGATCGTATAAGTGTCGCCGAGAACATAGCGGTTGTCGGCCAGCCGGCCGTCGAGAATATCGAAGTGGCGCTGCGCCTCGTACCGGTAGCGTTTGATGGCGTAGGGCACTTCTTCCGGCGCGTAGCGCTGGAAATGCACCGCCTGGCCGGAATAGGGACCGACACCGGACGCGACGAACATCAGCCAGGACAATAGCTGGCCGCGGTTCGCGGGCGTGTCCAGCGGCAGAAACGAGCCGGTCTTTTCCGCCAGGTACAACAGGATCGCGTTGCTGTCGAACACGGTCACGTCGCCGTCGACGATGCTGGGGGCCTTCGCATTGGGATTGATCGCCAGATATTCGGGCTTGAACTGATCCCCCTTGCGGGTCTCCAGCGGGATGGGATCGTATTCCAGCCCCGCTTCTTCGAGAAAAAGGCTGACCTTGGTCGGGTTCGGTCCCGTGTTGTAGTAGTATTTCAGCATTTGTGCTCTCCAGGGCTGGATCTGATGTCATGGCGCGGGCGGGATGCCGGAAGGCTTCCCCCATTTTGCTGATAATGCCCATGACAGGCGGGAATGCGCAATCTCTGCCTTTGGCCGTTTGAAACCTGAACCCGGTTTGGGATTTTTCCGGGACCTCATAGTTTGCCATGTTTATCAGTAGTTTAGGCTTCCTTTCATCGATAGTTATCGTTTCGCTGAGGCCTTTACCGGACTGAACGATTCAGAAACTTCGAACAGGGGCCACCAAATGGCTAATAAACGTGCGTTACCCGGATTTGGCGCGATAGCCCTTGCCGGGATTGCGGCAAAGGCAACTTGCCCGACAACGTGAAAATTCAATACCGATATAGATTGGCGGACGGGGTGTCCGTCTAACTATTATTCCGTATCGTTCCGAGAACGTCCGCAGAATAAGCATAATACCCTTTATTTATAACAGTTTTGAGTGTGGCCAGTTCCCATCAATTCCGGTATAATCCGAGCCTAATTTGTTGATATAAGTGTTGATAAAAAAGGACTCAGGCGCCATGGCAAGACAGT
>TARA_R110000868_G_scaffold20539_4_pt1 | contig 26303 bp, 24 predicted proteins | sample TARA_R110000868 | Tara Oceans TARA_R110000868 (sample SAMEA4397489) | marine metagenome | biome: Polar Biome; feature: [SRF] surface water layer (ENVO:00010504); material: water (ENVO:00002006), including particulate matter (ENVO:01000060) such as... | depth 5 m | reverse complement strand
TGTTACCGAAGAAGGTTTTGAAATAGAAAGTATTGAGACCAAATGTATTATTGATTTGGTTGAGGGAACAATACTAAGTTCCCATTTAACTGTTGCAGCTAAAATAGCTGGAATATCGAATGAAAAATTTCAAGAGTTAGTAACTAAGGCAGAGAAAAATTGCCCAATATCTAAATTATTGAATGCTGAAATTACTTCAGTAGCTACATTAGTGTAAAATAATAGCCTCAAGAATGAAAAAAGGTCTCAATTTTAATTTAATGGAGACCTTTTTATTTAAAAACAAGAACGAATAGTTTGACCTGTTTTACCAAATCTGGTGTACTTCTGGTTTTATATACTGCTCATAAATTTCATTCATGGCTTTGATTTTTTCGGATGTTAACTCGGGTAAATCATAAACAGATAAATTAGATTCTACATGACTAACTTTAGAAGCACCTGGAATAATACAACTAATTTCATCAAAGCTCAAAATCCATTGCAAAGCAATAGGAGCTAAGTTTTTTGTATTTGGAAACAATGCTTTTAATGCTTCAACCGCTTTTAAACCTAATTCATAATTGATACCAGAAAAAGTTTCTCCTTTATCAAAAGCTTCACCATTTCGATTAAAATTTCTATGATCTTGAGAAGTAAAAGTAGTTTCTGAATTGAAAAGTCCAGTAAGAAGTCCACTAGCCAGTGGAACTCTTGCAATGATTCCAATATCTTTCTTTTTTGCTTCTTGAAAAAAAAGCTCAGAAGGACGCTGACGGAAAAGGTTAAAGATAATCTGAACCGTATTTACATTTGGATATTCGATTGCCTTTATCGCTTCTTCCACTTTTTCGACACTAACTCCAAGGTTTAAAATCTTACCTTGTTCTTTTAAACGATCAAACATTTCAAAAATCTCTGGGCGATAGTAAACAGGATTAGGAGGGCAATGCAATTGAATAAGGTCTAATGTTTCCAATCCTGTTCTTTTTAAACTGTCTTCTACAAATTTTTGAAGCACTTTGGGTTGATATCCTTCGCTGGTATGAGGATTAATTTGACGACCACATTTTGTAGCGACATAAATTCGTTCTGAACGCGAACGAACCACTCTACCCACTGCAGTTTCGCTTAACCCATTCTCATAAACATCAGCGGTATCAATAAAGTTTACTCCGTTGTCAATTGCAGTATTTATTAATTCGTCAGCTGTTTTATCATTAAAAGGGGAGCCCCATTTTCCTCCAACTTGCCAGGTTCCAAGTGCTATTTCGGAGATTTCAAAATTGGTTTTTCCTAATTTTCTATATTTCATTTCTTTTCAATTGTTGTGTCCTGTTATTTGATTGAATTCAATCGGATGGCTTGTTCAACTAGTGGAGCCATTACTTCATATCCAGTTTTGTTTGGATGTACACCATCGGCTGAATACGTTAACGGTAATCCGTTGCGGTCATCAACCATTGCCGAATAATAATCAACAAATGTAATTGCATTAGCATCGGCATAATTTACTAATAAGCTGTTTAAGGCCATGATTTTAGTAGCAGGTTCTTGATTGGGTTTCCAAGGAAAATCAAAAGCAGGTAAAAGAGAACAAAGAATTACTTTGATATTGTGAGCCTTCGCCAAGTCAATCATCGAGAAAATATTATTTGTAATCATTTCTAAGGTGGCAGGGCCTGTATTACCAGCAATATCATTACCTCCAGCTAAAATAACTACAATACTAGGTTTTAATGCAATCACATCGGCTCTAAAACGAATAAGCATTTGTGGCGTTGTTTGCCCACTAATACCACGATTAATGTAATTATGAGTTAGAAAATAGTCTGGTGCTTCACGACTCCAAAACTCGGTTATAGAATCGCCCATGAAAACAACACTATTCGAACTAGCAGGTTCGTGTTGTAAACGAAGATTATCTTTTTGATATTTATTTAAATTTGGCCAGTCTTGTGCCTGTAACTTTTGTCCCATAAGAAATGATGAAAGTAATAATCCGAAAAATAAACGATATGCTTTCATTAATAATTCTGATTCGTTAATTGAAAATAAGCAGTGTTTTTTTATAAATAACAATTTTATATTTAAAGTGTTTTTTGAAAACAAATACTGTCCTCTATACCTTTATACTGGCCATAATTAGCAATTACAACAAAGTTGTTTTTTTTATAAAGCGCTACAGCTTCGGGGTATTTATGCCCCGTTTCTAAAATGCAACTGGTATATTTTTCTTCTTTTGCCCAAGATTGTAATTCGGTTAAAATTTTGGATGCAATTCCTTTGCCTCGCGCTTCTGGATTTACATACATTCTTTTTATTTCGGCAATACCTTCTTCATAGAATTTAAAAGCGCCACAGCCCACGGCTTGTAACTCATCATAAACTACAATGGCATTTTTAATACTATCCGATTTGTTAAACTGAGCAAAGAAAACATGTTCGTCTCCATCCCTTAGTTTGATGTCTGTATCCAGTTTATTTATCAAACTGATAAAATCCATATTTTCTGGAGTTGTTCTTATAATTTTGATCATGTCTAAATGTTAATCAAATAAATCAGAAGATAAATAACGATCCCCTCTATCGCAAATGATAGCTACAATAACACCTGATTCTAGTTCTTCGGCTATTTTTACAGCAGTTGCAACAGAGCCACCACTACTCATACCCGCAAAAACACCTTCTTCAAGTGCTAATCTTTTGGTCATGTTTCTTGCTTCTTGTTCGCTTACTTCTATAATACGATCCACTTTTGAGGCATCAAAAATCTTAGGTAAGTATTCCAGTGGCCACTTTCTAATTCCAGGAATTTGTGAACCATCACTAGGTTGTGCCCCAATAATTTGAATATCTGAATTTTTTTCTTTTAAATAAGTAGAAGTTCCCATGATGGTACCAGTGGTTCCCATTGCCGAGACAAAGTGGGTTACAGTACCATTGGTATCATTCCAAATCTCAGGACCTGTTGTTTTGTAATGGGCTTTCCAGTTGTCCTCATTGGCAAACTGATTGAGCATAATATAACCACCTTCAGCCACTTTTTTATCCGCATAATCTCTAGAGCCTAAAATTCCTTCTTTGGCTGATGTAAGGATTACGGTTGCTCCATAAGCACGCATGGTTTGTGTGCGTTCTTTGGTAGAATCTTCTGGAAGGACTAATTCTATTTCTATATTGAATAACTGTGCAATCATGGCTAAAGCAATTCCAGTGTTTCCGCTGGTAGCTTCAATCAGTTTATCGCCTTTTTTTATATCACCTCTTTCTAAAGCTGCTGCAATCATGTTGTATGCAGCTCTATCTTTTACACTTCCTCCGGGGTTATTTCCTTCTAGCTTTAATAAGAGTTTTACATTTTTATTCTTGATCAAATTAACCGTTTCTACTAATGGAGTGTTCCCAATTAGATCTAATAATTTTTTTGGCTCCATATTATCTTAACTCTTTTACTTTTACTTCGGTTGTTGTTGTATTTGTAACTATTGATTGGGCTGGAATTGATTTGGTCACCCAAGTGTTTCCTCCAATAATACTTCCTTTTCCTACGATGGTTTCTCCTCCTAGAATAGTTGCATTAGCATAAATACATACATTTTTTTCTACAGTAGGATGTCTTTTGGCATTTTTCATGTCTTTGATTACGCTTAGTGCCCCTAGAGTTACTCCTTGATATATTTTTACATTCTTTTCGATAACCGCTGTTTCACCAATTACAATTCCTGTAGCGTGGTCAATAAAAAAAGGAGATTCGATACTTGCACCTGCATGTATGTCTGTTCCTGTAATACGATGCGCGTATTCACTCATTAATCGAGAAAACAGTAATAGATCCAAAGCATATAATTCGTGGCTTAAACGATAGATGGCAATGGCGTAAAATCCAGGATAGGCGAGGTACACTTCTTCAATACTATTTGAGGCAGGGTCATTTTCTAAAATGTAAGCTGCATCTTGATTTAGTTTTTCAAGTACCGAGGGTAATTTTTCCATGTATTTATCCCACATGGAGTCGCATAAAGCATGGGGCTTTTTACAAGCGATTGCTGAAATGTCTTTAAATAACTTTTCAAGTTCATCAATGCTTTCACTCAATGGAGCATTTTTATCAAATAAGGTATAAAACAGTTTTTCAGTAAAAGTTTCTGTTTTCGTTTTGATTCCGTAATTAATGGAAAAAGGACTCTTTAATGAGGTGATGGTATTGATAATCAGATCTTTTGTCATGATTATAGGGGGTGAATTGTTAATAGAATGGGTTAAAAGTTGTTTATTTAGAAACAGCAACAACAACTCCATTTTGATGAAATTGGAATGTTAAAAAGAAAAATGATTTGTTTGTAGTTCATAACCTAAACTGTTTCCTTAAATAAATACGAAACAAATATATTGAACTATTTTGGATTATGTTGTAAGATGTAGCACAGTCTAACAAAAGCAGGCGGTTTTTTTAAATAAAAGTGAATTGATGAGTTGACAATTATTTTAATATCAAAGTATTTTTTTAATATGTAAATTAGCCTATTAAAAACGCTACAATGAAACCAATTAATACTTTTCTAAGTGATCTTTCCAAAAAAGAATTTCCATTGACGGATAAAGTTTCTGGAAAATTAATTCGGAACCCAATTTTGGAATTAATGAAAGTTGATTTTCCTAATTTCAATAGCGATCAATTTTTATCAATAAAAGAACTTAATTTATACAGAGAAAAATATATTTCAAGTTATTTGTCGAATGAAATAGGGGAGCTGTCAAAAATTGAATCTAAAGTTATTGGAGAACTGGATGGTTACGACTCTGTAGTAAGCAAGGTAGAAGATGAAATTGAAGTTCGAACCCTTGGTCAAATCGTAGCAGATCATGTAGCCGATTTTGGAGGTAGCTGGCGATTTATTATTTTATTCGGAATATTTATTGTGCTTTGGATTTTAGCTAATATTTATATTCTCATGAATAAAGGGTTTGATCCCTATCCTTTCATTTTGTTGAATTTAATTTTATCTTGTCTTGCCGCACTTCAAGCTCCGGTAATTATGATGAGTCAAAATCGTCAGGAAGAAAAAGACCGAGACCGAGCCAGAAAAGATTATATGATTAATTTAAAATCGGAATTAGAAATAAGAATGCTACATGAAAAATTAGATCATTTAATCCGGCATCAACAAGAAGAATTAATAGAAATTCAGAAAATTCAGATTGAGATGATGAATGATATTTTGAGTCGAATTTCAAAAGAAATTTAAAATAAAAATCTTGTTATTATAAACTCCAAATTGAAAAAACAAACACAATTTTATAGAATAAAAAAACGAGAAAAATAGCTTTAAATTTGTTGGAAATAGTAGTCCTTTTACAAGGGTTGTTTTTGGTTTAAAACTGTTGTTTTTTATCGTTGTTATTTTTTAAACATGAAGAAAGTTTTTTATTAAAAGGAGTGCTCTTTTTTTATTTCTTACTTTTGTTACTTGAAATTTAAAATATGAAAAAAATAATAATTCCAATAATGATTATTGCCATATTGGTTGCTTTTTTTGAGCAGGTAAGTGCTGAGAAAAATGTTTATATCACTGTTGTTGCAATAGTCATTTTTATGTTTGGGATGATGCAATTGAGTGCGAAAACGCCGAGTAAAAATCAAGAAAAAGAAGATAAAGATGTTTAATAAAGGAGATAAAGTTTCAGTACTTGATGAAGCAATAAACGGAGTTGTTGTTTCAACCAAAGAGAAAGAGATTACTATTGAAACTGAGGATGGATTTATGATGACATTTTTTGTCAACGAATTAATTAAAGTAAACAATTCCAGTAACTTAATGGATTCTATTAAAAGAATTAATGTAGATGAAATCACTAAGGAAAAAGCAATCCCAAAAGCAAGGAGTTTTGTAAAAGAACGCAAAGATAAGAACGAAATTTCGGCTCCTGAGTTTGATTTGCACATTGAAAAATTAGTTCCTAATAAACGTGGAATGTCAAATTATGATATTCTAACTTTACAATCAGAAACAGCCAAAAGGCATATCGAATTTGCCATTCGAAATCGCATTCCAAAAATAGTTTTTATTCATGGTGTTGGTGAAGGAGTGCTAAAAGCAGAGTTGGATTTTTTATTAGGACGTTATGATAATATTGCTTTTCAAGAAGGCAATTATCAAAAATACGGACAAGGAGCAACTGAGGTTTTTATAAAACAAAACAGTAAATAAAGGGGTTGTTTTTCAAAGAAAAAAGGTCCCGTTTGCAATTGCAAACGGGACCTTTTTTTATGTTTTATTTTGGAAAATAGTAGTGGTTAATTAGTCGTTAAAAGATCTCCAAAAATGAAATTATCACCCAATAGAAAATCGTTTCTTCCTTTCTTTAAAGTTACTTTTTTTAGAACAATTGTATGTTTGAAACTTCCAGGACCATTTGTTGTTGTAGTCACTTCTACAATACCGCTTGTTCCAGCGACACCCTCTACACCCGTCCATTCTTGGCTTAAAGCAGGAGTAGTTGGTGTGGTTGCATTACAAAAATAAGCTGGGGTAAGTAGTCCTGAAAATAAACGATACGTAAGAACATTTGTTGTAGTCCCAATAATTCCTGTTCTAGGAGTATTTAGTGGTGTTACTTCATTAGCTAGTAAGCTAGGATCAATAGTTAGCATTAAAGCTTCGCTACTGGTGTAGTTGTATATTTGGTTAGAAGTAGCGCATTTTTCTACCGTTTTATCAAAAAGAAATGGCAAAGGCGTTATACTCTTTTCATAATCTCCAAAAGCGAAAGTTTCATAAACTTGAGTTCCATTATTCTTAGCAAAAGTAATGTTCTTGAATACAATATTGTGATTGTATCCTGTAATTCTAGTACTATTATCAGTAGTGTTTGTTTTTTTGATCGCTGTAGTAAATATTTGTATTTTACCATCAGTTGCATTCCATTGATCTGTTACGATAGGTGTTGCTGGAGGTATTGTTTCACAAATATTATCAGAAGATACCGCACCCGCATAAAAACGATACACTACTCTGTTCGTTGAAGTGATGTCAATTTCGGTTGGAGCCCCTTTTAATGAAGGCTCTTTAGTAAATGAAGTGGAATCGATATCAAGTATCAGTGCTTCATTTTTATTGAGCTTGTAAATAAGATTATTTGTACTGCAACTTTGCATTGTAGCAGTTTCAAAGTTGATGTCTTCTTGTGTTAAATTACCGTCATCACAACCATTTAATAGTAATGTAAAAACCAATAGGCCTAGAACTCTTTTCATTATAAAATTTATTTTTACAAAAATAGCGAAAAAATTGACAATTGATATTTGATAATAGACAATTGATATTTCATAACTTTGCAGCAATGAAAAAAGTATATCTCGATAACGCATCAACTACAGCTATTAGAACTGAAGTCATTCAAGAAATGGCTCATATAATGGCTCAAGATTACGGAAATCCTTCGTCTACACATAGTTTTGGTCGTAATGCCAAAAGTATTCTGGAGCTTTCTAGAAAGTCAATAGCCAAGCATATCAATGCAACTGCACAAGAAATTATTTTTACTTCCTGTGGCACAGAAGCCAATAATTGGATACTGCGTTCCGCTGTTAAAGATTTAAAAGTACAGCGTATTATTACAAGTAAAATGGAGCATCATGCTGTTTTACATACTGTTAAAGCACTACAACAAGAGTATCATATTCAAGTTGATTATGTAAGGGTTAAACCTAATGGTGCAATTGATTTAACGGATTTAACGGATTTGTTAGCGCAAGATAGTAAGACATTAGTAAGTTTGATGCATGTTAATAATGAAACAGGGACTGTGCTAGACCTTAAAAGAGTTTCGGTTATATGTAAAGAACATAATGTGTTATTTCACTCCGATACGGTACAGTCTATTGGGAAAACAAACTTTGATTTACAAGAATTATCAATTGATTTTTTAGTCGCTAGTGCACATAAATTTCATGGACCAAAGGGTGTTGGATTTGCTTTTGTTAGAAAAAATTCAGGACTTCAACCTTTATTTTACGGAGGTGAACAAGAAAAAGGACTTCGTCCTGGTACAGAAGCAGTCCATCAAATTGCTGGAATGGCTAAAGCTTTGGCCCTTTCTTATTCTTATTTAGAAGAGGAAAAAAAACATATTTCTGGATTGAAATTCTATCTTATTGAACAATTAGAAAAGGAATTTTCGGGTTTTAAAATTAACGGCAATTCGGATGATTTTTATAATATATTAAATGTTTTATTGCCTTTTTCAGATGATAAAACGGCAATGATTTTGTTTCATTTGGATATGAAAGGAATCGCAGTATCTCGCGGCAGTGCTTGTCAAAGCGGTAGTATAAGACCATCACATGTACTGGCAGAAATTCTTTCTGTTGAAGATTTGAAAAAACCGAGTTTGCGCATTTCCTTCAGTCATTATAATACTATGGAAGATGTCGATTTATTAATTGCAGGTTTGAAAAGTATGAAATAAAAAAAAATCCGCTAAGCGGATTTTTTTTATAAAATAATTTAAATTTTTTCTGTTTCTTTTAGTGCTTTTGCCTTTGCTTTCCTTCTTTCCTCTAAAATGGTTTCTCTTTGCTTTGCAGTGATCATTAATCCCAACATCATAATAAAAGCGGTTAGTAAGATAACTTGAATTATTAATGATTTATTGACTAAAACTATGGTGTGTTCTGGAGCAATGGAAAGAAATAGTAAAATGGTAATTAAACCTCTAGGTGCTACAAATAGCAATGGGAATAAAGGCATTTTAGATGTTTTAAGCTGAATAAACCTTAGAATAAAAAGAATAACAACAATTCCTATTGCCCAAATTAGGGTGTCGGTATTTATAATTTCAGCCGTTTTAATTAAATAACCAAATAAGAGAAAGAATAAGGCTCTAACTAAAAAAGTAGCTTCAATTATTAGTTCTTTAAACTTTGAAACCTCTTTGTTTAGAAGGTCAAGTTTGAAACCTCTAGTCCATTTGTAATGCCTTAATTCATCTAGATTTCCAATTGACAATCCAAATACCAAGATAAAAATAAGTGCTGGTAAATGGAATATTTTTGAAATTTCATAAATCAAAATAATCAGTAAAACGATTGGAACAAATTTAATATGATGATCAATTTTATTCAATAAAAAAGAAAGTAGTATGGTTGCTACAAATGAAATTACGATTATAAATAAAATTTCGAGACAAAAATAACCAAATGTTTCTATACCAAAACTAGTGTTGTAAGCGATGAAATTAAAAAATACTACCCCAAATATATCAGATAAACTACTTTCATAGATGATAAATTCTTTTTGGCTGCTGGATAAATTCCGAACACTTGGAATAGCTATAGCACTACTTATAACACAAAAAGGAATTGCATTTGTAAGGCTATCTTTAAAAGAATAACCACCATAATAATACAATAAGTAGGCAAGTGAAAAAGCCAACACAATCAAAGGAAGAAAGGCTCCTAAAGAGGATTTTTTAATAAGTCCTATCTTTGATTTATTAAGCTCAAGTTCTAATGAACCTTCTAATACAATAAGGATAAGTCCAATAGTCCCTAATATGGGTAAAGTTGAAGTCAGGTCAGGAACTTCTATACTGAATAAAAAAGTTGCTTCTCTAACTACCCAACCCAGAAGGAGTAATAAGATTACGGAAGGTATTTTAGTCATTGAGGCAGTAAGATCAAATAAATAGGCTACTAGCAACAACAGACAAAGTGAAATTATAATCGTCATATAAAATAAATTGTTTTTTAATAGGTTCTAACTTAAATAGGGTTAGTACACGGTGTAATATAGTACTTTAGATTGTCAAAACATAAATATTTTTAATTTCTAATAATAAATAAACAATTTATTATTGTTTATTTATCATAATCAACTGTAAGTAAAGGGGCTATTTTATCACCTATTAATTCAGTGGCTGTGGCTTTTATATTTTTCCATTATTAAACGGGCTTTAAAAAAACACAATGTAGATTCGGCTCCCTGATTAATATTGATATGTTTGTCTTCTAGTCCGTCATAAGAAGCTCCGTTTTCTGGGTTATACATGATTTGTTTGAGATGATTATTTCCTAAAAACCAGATGAAAGCAAGTTTAAGTTGGTCTTTGTATTTTGTGTTCTTGGTTACGTCATTAAATAGATCTAATGTAATAATAGTTGTAGCGACTTCAATGGGTTGCTCTCCATAAAAAACTCTTTCATTTTCTTTTTTAAACCATCCTCGGTTCGAAATTACTTTTATTTGTCCTTTCATAAAATAATGAGAAAGAAGGAAATCAAAAGTAACAATAGCAATTTTTCTATATTTCTGCTTCCCCGTAACTAAGTAACTGTACATCATAGCTTCTGGCAATACATTATTGGCGTAAGTCATATAATCTTCATACCAACACCAGTTAGCTTCTGAATTGATATGATAATGTCGTAATAATTCATCGGCTAACTTTTCAATCAGAATTTCAGTCGCTTCTTCTTTATAAATAGAATAATAGTTATAAAGCCCTTTTAAAGCATAAGCAATAGCTCTTGGTGAACTAATATCTTCAATTCTCATTATTGCTTTGTCCCAGCACTTTTTAGCTCTTACCACAAATTCGATGGGTAGGGTTTGTTTATGTGCAATAACAGTCCCTAAACTCCATAATGCTCTTCCATTTGCATCTTCAAGATTGACTTCAGTATTTTGTTTTGTCAATTGTTGATTAAAGTCTTTATAATTATCAAACCAGCCATTTTCTCGTTGTATTCCTTCAATATAATTGAGATAGGTATTTGCTAGTACTAAGACTTCTTCATCGGGAAATTGGCTATGATACATAACCATATTTATTAACGCTCTTGCATTATCATCCAATGTATAGCCAGATTCAGGATCGGGTTGGCTAAATTTTGAAAATTGGAGAATTCCAAAATCGGTTGTGAGTTTTTTTATATGGTCCAATTTTATTGGAGGCAAACAGAATTTTAGATCCTCTTCTTTGTTTGTTAATAAGTCAAATAATAATCGGTACTGAATGGCAATATTTTCCCAAGACGTAATATGAGCTAATGAGAATGCTTTTTTACCCATATTAATTCTTTTTTCTTTATCATCAAGTAGAGACATAATAGCATTTCGGAATTCGTTTGGATTTTCAAATTCCGTTAATAATATCCCTGTTCCATCCTCTATTGATTCTACTGCGTGAGGTATGGGAGTTGAAATAACTGCACAACCACAACTCATGGCATAGGTAAAAGTGCCACTAACGGCTTGGTTCGGATCTTTGGAGGAAAATAAATAAATATCGGATAAGGTTAAATATTCCAATAGTTGTTTTAGTTCTAAGTATTCATTTATAAAAATCACGTGAGAATCTAAATACAGTTCTTTGACAATGAATTCTAATTTTTTTCGGTATTTTTCTCCTTCGTTTTTAATGATTTCAGGATGTGTTTTTCCAATAATTAAATAAATTAATTCAGGGTGATTCGTAATAATTTCAGGTAGGGCAAACAGAATGGTTTCTATATTTTTGTTTTCACTGATTAATCCAAAAGTAGAAAGGACTATTTTATCTGAAAAATGATATTTATTTTTAAAATATTGTTTTTGTTCCCATAATACATTGTGATTTCCGTGAGGAATGATTTTGATTTTTGAAATTGGAGCGGCATAGTTTGTAATTAAAATTTCTTGCGATTTTTTTGTAAGGACTATAATTTTATCAGACAAATCAATAATAGCTTGGACTATTTTCTTTCTTTTTTCATTGGGATTAGGCAACACAGTATGGAATATCGTTACAATAGGTTTATTTAGAGCCAAAATAAAAGCAAGTATATAATCACCATACTCACCACCATATAGACCAAACTCATGTTGAATACAAACCAATCCTATGTCCTTGCGTTCATTTATTTTTTCGGCTGTCAACGGGTATTGATCGAGCTTTGATGTCAATAATGTAAAAGTGACCTCAAGATTATAATTGACTTCGTTTTCCTCATTTTGTAAGGCACAAACTTCAATAGGAAGGGTACTACCAAATACAGTTTTAACAGCATTGATAATGTCATTTGAAAAAGTAGCTAGGCCACATTCACGAGGTGGATATGAGCTAACAATCAACATTTTTATTCCTTTATCCAATTTCATTTTGTGGTGTTTTTAAGGTTGTTTTCGTAACTCCAGTACTAGTTCTTTAAGTGAGACTTTGGCTACTGCTATATGCTTGTCTGCAGCACCATAGTAGATGTAAAGATCATTATCAAATAGGGAAAAACCGGTAGGAAAAACAGTATGGCTAACTACGCCTTCTATTTCCCATTTTTTTGTTGGGGAGAAAAGAGGATAAGGCAGCCTTGAAATCTCTATCTCTGGTTGGTCTAAATGTAATAATGCTACTTTGGTATGGTATATTTTTCCTGTTGTAGTTTCATGGACACCATGGTAAATGAGTAACCAGCCGTCTGGAGTTTCTATAGGTGGGCAGCCCGCTCCAATATAATTCATTTCGTAAGGATCCTTTGGATCCAAAATAATATAATCAGTAAGATTTGTCAAATAATCCTCCCAAAATGATAAAGTTAAATCCTCCCATCGATCGAATTTTGCAATTTGAATTCCAGGCCAAATTCTATGGAGAAGCACAAACTGCCCATTAATTTTACGAGGAAATAAAACCACATCTTTATCACGGAGCAGTCTCGTTTCGTCATTAACGAGACCTATTTGTTCAAAGAGATTGTAATATTGGTGGTATTTAGGGTTGAGTTTGGATGGGTTACAAGAATTAACATGACTTTCATATTGTTGATAATTTACCTGAGGAGTTATGATTCCCTTTTTTTCAAAATGAATTAAATCAGTAGAAGTAATGAGCGCTCCTAAGGTATTTACTCCATCATAGGCGGTATAAGTAATGTAGTAAATCGCCTCAATTTTCACAATTCTTGGATCTTCGATACCTTGTTTTTCATAATCCAACTCCCTTGTGATTAAAGGGTGATCGAGTCTTTCAATTACTTTCATAGGACCATCCATCTTCGCATATCCTATGGTCGAATAATTTCCTTTTTGAACTGCTCTATATAAAACATGTACGGTATTCCCTTCTTGATAAATGCCAGGATTTAAAACCCCATTATTTTCAAATTCGTTGTCTGTAGGACTTAAAATAATGCCTAGTTTTTCGATTGTAAGCATAACATAAAATAGTGTTGATTATGTTGTAATCTTTTCAAGAATCGTATTATTTGTCTTCCTTTAATTTATTTTTTTCTTGTTTTCTAAAGTATCCTCTAAATAAAAAATTGTGTTTTAATGCTTCTAAGTTTTCATTTAGACGGATGCTGGCTTCATTTATGTTTGTCATAGTCGAATCAATTTTCTTTACCAATCGTGGGTCATTTGAAAGGTAGTTGATTGCTCCTTTTCCGTCTTTGATATTCAAAATGGTTTTATTGAGATTGTCCACTACTTTATTAATTTCACTGCTGGACTGGTCTAAATTATTGATAATCGTTTTTATATTATTGGCGACAGCCGTATCTTTTAAAACCCCTATAACATTATCCTTATTATTCAAAGAATTTATAATTTTGTTTAAATTGGTTATCGATTCTGAAGTTTGTTTTCCTGATATTTTTAGATAATGAATAGTTTCCTTTAAGTCATTTGCTACTTCAATATTATTTATTAATAAACCTACAGTTCCTTTTCCTTTATTAATTTCAGTAGTGATCTCTAGCAAATTCTCTGTCAATAATGCGGCATTTTTATTGGTTTTACTAAAAGTATTTAAAAGATCATCGGTTCGAATCCGGTTCAAAGATTGAATTTCATCTCCTGGTTCTACTGCTGGCAGTTTCCCCTTGCCTGGTAATATATTAATAACCATGCTTCCTACTAGTCCGTCTGAACCAATGGTAGCAACTGCGTCTTTTTTAATGTATTTAAAAATCGTTTTGTCAATAATCATATCGACCTTGATATTAGAATCATTTACCATTTCAATGCCGCGGACGGTACCCACATTTACACCCGAAAAACGAACATTATTGCCTAATTGCAGTCCGTTTACGTTAGTAAAAATAGTTTCTAAATGATTTGTTTTTCCAAACATCTTTTGCTTGTCACCAATGAAATAGATGGCCAAAACGAAAAGGATAAGCCCAATAATTACAAATAGACCTAGACGTATTTTTTGTGAAGTTGTTTTTTCCATTTTATATTTTATTTAAAGAAAGCTTGAATTTTGGGATCAATAGATTTTGATAATTCTTCAAATATTCCTTCGGCATAATTTATTCCTTCTACTAATAAAATCATTCGATTTGAGATTACTCTGGCACAATCAACATCATGTGTTATAATTACAGATGAAGTATTGTATTTTTCCTGAATGGACTTCATGAGCAATAAAATTTCTTTTGCCGTTATCGGGTCTAGTCCCGTTGTAGGCTCGTCATAAAGGATTATTTTAGGTTGAAGAATAAGTGTTCTTGCAAGCGCAATTCTACGCTTCATTCCGCCCGATAATTCTACAGGCATTAAATCCAAAGTGTGTGCTAATCCTACATTTTCTAAGGCTTCCATTACTAATGGAGTGGTATCTTTTAAAACACCAAATTTTTTAGTGTGTCGTCTTAATGGAAATTCTAAATTTTCTCGAACGGTCATAGAATCATACAGTGCACTCCCCTGGAATAGGAATCCAATTTCAGTACGAAGATCATCCAATGAGGAGTGATTGAGTTCACTAATGTTTTGTCCCATTACTGTAATAGAACCACTATCAGGACTTTCTAGACCAATCAGGCATTTTATCATTACGGACTTTCCCGACCCAGATTTACCCATAATAACTAAGTTTTCTCCTTCATTCAAAACCATGTTGAAACCATTCAACACATGGTTGTCACCATAGCTTTTTTTTAAGTCTTTGATTTCTATAATGGGTTTTATATTTTGGGATAGAGTGTTCATAAACAATTATAAATCATAAAATATATCAGTGACAAAAACAGCTATAAAATCAATTATAAAAAGTAACATGGAGGTGAAAACTACCGCTGAATTTGCAGCAATACCAACTCCTGCCGTTCCTTTTTTACAGTTGTAGCCTTTAAAACAACCTACTAGGCCAATTGCAAATCCAAAAAAGAAGCTTTTGATTGTTGCTGGTATTAGATCGCCAAATTCTAAGGCATTAAATACTTGATTGTAGTACAACATAAAGGAAACATGGCCTTTTATATTTTCGACTAAGTAAGATCCAAAAATGGCAATGGCATCACCAAAGAAAACTAAAACAGGAAGCATGAAAGTTGTGGCTAGTATACGTGTGACAACAAGGTATTTAAATGGATTTGTACCCGAAACCTCCATCGCGTCTATTTGTTCCGTTACTCTCATAGATCCCAATTCGGCTCCAATACCAGAACCAATTCGGCCTGCACATATAAGTGCTGTAATGATTGGACCTATCTCTCTAATAATCGAAATACTTACCATAGAAGGCATCCAGGAAACAGCACCAAATTCTTGTAAAGTTGGTCTTGATTGTAAAGTGAAAACTAGCCCAATGATAAAACCTGTTACCGAAACAAGCAACAATGATCTGTTCCCCATATTGTAACATTGCCGAAGAAATTCTTTAAACTCCATAGGGCGCTTGAAAGATTCTTTGAAAAAGCGGCCAGCAAAAAAGGAGAGTTCGCCAATTTCAAGTAAAAAAGAATTAATCAATTTTATTATTTTAAAAATAGCATTCATACGCATCATGAATTAATTTTTAACAAGAAAGGGCTACTCAAATATACGACTATTATGCTGATTATCAGGCTTTTTGATTGTTTGTTAGTCTGATTTTTAGTCGTTTAATCGATTATAAATGATTTATAATTCTAAATTATAGTATTTAGTAAATACATTCCTATAAAAAGGATATAACGATAATAATAAGAAGAAGTATCGTTTTTATTTATGACATTAGTAAATCACTGATGTCAATTTTATTGCTTTGATGTAGAATAGTATTGCAAGTAATAACTTCTTTGGCTCCAGATTTTAAAATTTCTTGATAGGCATTTCCTGCAAAAACGGCATGAACACCAATGCAAATAGGAGGTTGCATTCCTGCTATTTTCAAATGGGAAATGGTCTCAATAAGCGTTCTTCCCGTCGAAATAATATCATCTACCAAGACAGGAGTATGATCATTGTATTGTTCTACTTGAGGAATAGAAACGGTTACATTTCGATCTCCATGGCGAATTTTTGTTAAGATAATGTAGGGCGCATTGGCATTTTTTGCCACCTCAGAGACCCATTGTTCACTTTCCATATCTGGACCAATCAATAAGGGTTTTTTGATATTGTTTTTTATGTATAAAGAAATAAGAGCTGCTGCATGTCTCATTTTTGTTGGGATTGTATATATTTCAGATAAAGAACTTCGTCGGTGTAAGTGAGGGTCGATTGTGATTAAACGGTTGACAAAACTGGAAATAAAACTAGCAAAATAGGTGGAAGTAACTCCTTCTCCAAGCTTGAAAATGGTGTCTTGTCGCATATAAGCTAGGTAGGGAGCAATAAGGCAAACACTTTTTGCCCCCATTTCTTTAGCCGTTTTTGCTAAGAAAAATAGAGGTACTATTTTATTGTCAGGTTTGTGAAGAGTACAAACAAGAAATACATTGTAGTCTCTTACATCCGATAGTATTCGAATATAAGTTTCATCGTCTGGGAACCTACGAATTTCGACCTGACCTTGTTCCCCTTTTTCTTTTTGAATTAGTTGAAGTGTAAGTTTCTCATTTCCTGGTAAAGCAAAAAATATTTTTTTCATGACCTTTTAAAGTATCAAAATAATATGAGATTCTGATTTTAAATATTCTAAAGCATATTTTAATTCCCCTTCGGTTTCAGAATAGATATAGAATAAAATATCTCCTTTTTTTACTGTGGTTTGTAAAGGAGTTAATAGTAGTACACCAGCTGCTAAATCATGTGGAGCACCTGCTAGTTTTGCTATTTTTGCCAGCCTACGGTTATTTATTTCCGTTACAACACCTGCTTTTTCGGCATAAATGGGCATTTTATAACGTCCATATTCAGGAACTTTAAAACTACCTTGAGCAGTACAAATGGCTGTGAATTTTTCATATGCTTTACCCGAAGACAGAATTTTTTCGGCTGCTTCTAATCCATTTTTATTTGAATTTTTATTGGCTAAATCGATAATACTTGCAGCGATATGCAATGCTTTGTTTCTTAAATCTTGGGGCGCATTTACTTCATTTCGCAATACGCTTAAAACATCCATTGCTTCGAGTGAAGGGCCAATGCCTCTGCCTATAGGTTGTGAGCCATCTGTAAAAAGCACTTCTACTTTAATTCCCATTGCTTTACCTACAACATTGAAATAGTATTTGAGTTTTTCGGCATCTTGTTCTGTTCTTACCTTGGCAGTTTTTCCAACAGGAATATCAATAACTACATGGGTAGATCCAGCTGCAATTTTTTTTGACAAAACAGAGGCTATCATTTGCCCTTCACTATCTACATCTAGAGCTCTTTCTATACGAATCAATATGTCATCGGCTGGACTTAATTTTATGGAGCCACCCCATACAAAACAGCCATTTTCTTTTAAGACTACTTCTTTAATTTGATTTATATCCAAATTTACTTCGGTTATCGTTTCTAATGTGTCAGCAGTTCCGGAAGGCGAGGTGATGGCTCGTGATGATGTTTTAGGAATTGTAAGTCCGTATTGTGCTACTATTGCTACCACAATAGGAGTAGTGCGATTCCCTGGAAGACCACCAACGCTATGTTTATCTACTACGATAGGCTTGTCCCAAGAGAGTTTTTTCCCAGAATCGACCATGGCTCTGGTAAGCCCAATTATTTCGTAAATGTTGAGGTTGTCACCAGCACAAGCTGTAATAAAAGCGGCAATTTCTATATTGGAATACTGTCCGTTGACAATATCGGTAATAATATTATGAAGGTCTTCGTCATTTAAGTGCTTTCCATACATTTTTGAACGTATGCTCCGCATGGATAGTACAGGTTGTAAATGAGAAAAACTAAGTTCATCCCCTTCTTTAGCATTTAAATTTTTATAGGCACTGTCCGATAGACCAGCAGTTCCATCCTTTATTATTCCGTCAGTGATTATATATAATGTCGCTATTATTGAACTATTGTTGGCGGTAACTAAAATTCGGTTATGTGCTTCAAATCCCTCTGATTTACAAATTTGGCAGTCTTTACGCATGAAAACTACATTTTCTTTTTGGGTATCTATCCCAAGATAAACGAGTTTTAAAGTGTTAAATAGAGTAGGCATCAATTTTAATGTTTTAACGATTAATTGATTCTGTTTTTTTGGGAATAAATAGATTTAAATAAGTTTGAGTAGGGCTATTATTTTAGTGGTATAAAAAAATAAATACATATAAAAGTACAAAATATTAATTATATAAAGTTGAATTTCAGTATTTTAAAAGGTTGAGTAAAAATTGTTTTAAACGGAAGTGGCTTTAATTATTATCTTGATACTGTAGCTTTACATGTATTAAATAAAAAAGACCAAACCATTTCTCCTTGCATTAAGAAATAGCTTGGTCACTTTAAAAATATAAAAAGAGTAATATAAATTAGACTAATAAATTCTTAAGTTCTACTATCGTAATTGGTTTGACAATATAATTACTCACCGAATCATAGGATTTTGCTTTTTCAACATCTGCAGGATCAACTGAGCTTGTTATGATATAAATAGTTATGGTTTTTTTATTGGGTATTTTAATAAATTCATCAAGAAATTGCCAACCATCCCAAATAGGCATATTTAAATCCAATAAGATTAAGTCAGGTAGTTTTTCGTTATTAAGTATAATTGCTTTCAGTTTATCATAGGCTTCTTTTCCATTATGAAACACCATAAAGCTTTCGCAGAAATTGGCTAATTGCATAATTCTTTTTGTACCAAAAACAAAAATTGGATCATCATCTATAATGCAAGCTATATCAATTTTTTTCATTTTTAAAATATATTTTAAATTGTGTTCCTTTATTTAATTCGCTATTAACTTTTATTTCTCCACCTAAGGCTTCAACTTGGTTTTTAGTAATAAAAAGACCAATACCACGGGCATCGGTATTATTATGAAAGGTTTTATACATTCCAAAAATTTTGGCTCTGTTTTTTTTCAAATCAATACCAATCCCATTATCCTCAATATGTAATACGACAAATTCGCCTTCTAATTCACAGTACATTTTTATAAAACTTTCTCTTTCATTTGAGCTGTATTTTATTCCATTTGTTATGAAGTTAAGTAATATACTCTCTAAATAAGCTGGTATACCTTGTATGACTATATTAGGATCTATTTTATTTTGAATAGTAACATTAGATGTTGAAGTAATAACAGAAACACTTTTTAAAACGGTTTGCAAATAGTCATTTAAATTCAGATTTTGTAAATTTTCATTTATGGAATTGTTCATTAATACCACTTCATTTAAATGTTCTATTGTTTCTTTTAGGTTATTAGATGCTTTATCTAAAAGTAAAATAAATTCATTTTCTTTGAGATCTGGATATTCATATTCTAATAAATCAAGCATCATGGCTATATTTCCTGAATGCGATCTTAGATTATGGGAAACAATATGGGCAAAATTCTTTAATCTTTCATTTTGACCTTTTGTGACTTGCAGAAGGGATTGAATTTCTTTTTCTGCATTTTTAAGACTACTTATATCAACAGCAATTCCTAAGTAACCAGTTATTAGTCCATCGGCTTTTATGGGAGTGACAGTCAATTGCACTGGGAATTGAGTTCCATTTTTTTTAACATAGGTCCATTCTCGAGTATCAAAATTTCCTTTATTTGCTTCATATGTGAAAATATTAAAACCATGAATTGGAACTCCAAACTCATTAAAAATTTCTTGTTCTCGCTGTACGATTTCTTCTTTTAGATGAATAAGGGCAGGAGTTTCTATGTTTAAAACTTCTTTTTTGCTATACCCTAATAAATTTTCGGCCCCTTTGTTAAAAGTGGTTATGGTACCTAGTAAATCGGTTTCAATAATCGAAACTTGTGTGCTGGCATCTAAAATTCCTTGAATTTTGTTTAAAGTTTCAGCTAGTTTTTGCTCTGATTTTTTTTGTTGCGTAATGTCAATTATTTGTGAAATAAAATGCAATGGATTGTTGTTTTCATCTCTCACTAATGAAGCAGCAAGAATAATATTGATTACCTCACCATTTTTACAAATGTATCTTTTTTCCATATGATAGAACTTGGGATCTCCAGCAATAAGGGCATTGAGTAAACACAGATCGGCTTGTAAATCATCAGGATGGGTAATGTCTTGAAAAGTTAACTGCATCAATTCGATTTCAGTATACCCTATTAAATTACATAAGTTTTGGTTTACTTTCAGCCATTTTCCATTTTCGTCTAATAAGGCCATTCCAATAGCTGCGTTTTCAAAATTGCCTCTAAAAGCTTCCTCACTTATAAGGAGCTGTTCTTCCGTTTTTTTTCTTGCTGTTATATCATCAGTAAACATTATTAAACCGCCAATACTTCCATCTTCATTATACCATGGTTTATTTTCCCATTTTAGCCATTGTACACTTCCATCTATTCTGACAAACTTATCTTCATCTTTCTTTTGGATCATTCCTGACAAACTTTTTTGATGAATTTGTTTCCATTCGTCCCCAATTTCTGGAAATATTGCGTAATGTGATTTTCCAATTACTTCTTTATTCGTAAGTCCATAATCTTCTTTCCATTTTTCTGAAACGGCTAGATAATTCATATGGGTATCAAACATGGCTATAGCGGTAGGGGTTTGTTCAATAAAAAGTAAATTCCTTGTAAGGGCTTTTTTTTGTTCAGTAATATCAGTATATGTGCCAAACATCATTAAAGGTTTGTCATCATCGGTCCAACTTATTATTTTCCCTTTATCTAATACCCATATCCAATTTCCATTTTTATGTTTGATTCTATATTCTGATTTATAGTATTCTGCTCTTTTTTCAAAACAGGCTTTCATACTTTCATCAGATAACTTTATATCCTCTGGATGGATTAAACTAATCCATTTTTCAGTATCTATAGGTTCAATTTCTGCTAGTGTATAACCTATTATATTTGCCCAATGTTCATTGTGATGTGTCTCTCCAGTTTGTATATTCCATTCCCATGTCCCTGAATTTGTGGATTGGATGATACTTAGTAGTTTTTCTTTTTCTTGTATTAGGACATTATTGGTCTCTATTTTTGTTGTAATATCTTGAAAAGTTCCATAAACTCGGGTACAAACTCCGTCTAGAAATTCAGTTTGTCCAATAGATCTTACCCATCTTGGATTTCCTTTTAATGTAATTATTTGAAGTGCAAGATTAAATTGATTTCCTTTTGTAACAGCTAATTCAAAGCTTTTTGTAATAAGATCTCTATTATGACCTTCTTTGTATAAGTTAATAGCGGTATCAATGTTTGGTTCATAATCATCAGGAGCTTCATGAATTTGTTTAGTCATTTTACTCCAAAATAATTTTTGACTTTGTAAATCTACTTCCCAATAACCAATTTGAGCAGCTATATTGCACTTTTCAAGAAGGTCCTCTTGCTTTTTAAGTTTAATTTTTTGCTCATTTATTTTAATATCTTTAAATGTAGGTTGATTAGGATCGTTAATTATTGTAAAACCAGTTAAGATCCTTGTAATTTCACCGTTTTCATTTATGACTGGTAATAATTTGCATCGCATTGTAATAGTATGTCCATTTTTATGCATGAACCTTAGATTAGGAGCTAAAGACGGATAATCTAAGTCGCAATTGAAATCTATTTCTTTAAAACGGTTTAAATCTTCAGGATGTAAAAAATCAATTTTTCTTTGTAGGTTTTCATCATTTTCATACCCCAATGTCAACCAAAATTTAGGATTTTTCCACTCTTTGTCTTTGTCTTGATAAGATAGCCCGTCAACTGCATGTTCTTGAATAAAATCAAAAAACATAACATCGTTCTTAACGAGTTCATATAATTCATTTTTGAGATAACTCATTTTTTTTGATTACTTTTTTTATATTCTACATCTATAATTTCGATGTATTTCTCCGATTCTATTCTAAAAAAATGAATTTCTAAAATATGTAAATTTTCTTTACAATCTTTTAAAAGATTATAAAAAAAGATTAAATATGAGTTTTGGATTTTATAAGACTTTAATTATTAATAAGAAAATTAATTAATAATAAATAGTATAGAGTGGTATTTAGATTCAAATTTAATCTAAAAAAGTGAAGTATTCCGAATTTCGAATATTAAATCTTACCTCTCTTAAAAAAAAAGAACTTTAACTTTAGTTTTCATACAATCGCAATCGGTTTCTAACTGTGTGAATTTCTTTTTTTAAGGAATCTATCTTTTGTAATAAGTTGAGAACAACATCAATTCCTTCAAGGTTTACTTCTAAATCCTGATGCATCCGAATCATTTTTTCCACTTCATAAAGTGAATCTTGATGAATATAGGGTGTTTTATCAATAATTTGAATTTCAATAAGCCCCATTTCGCTTAAAGTACCAAAGAAGCTTTGCTCCATTTTATAATGAATACATAGGGTATTTACGGGGATAAAATTTTCTATACTCATGGTTTTTTTAGCTTAGCAAGTTCTGTGAATAATTCTTTTTCTCTATCGGTCAGGTTTGTGGGAACCATGATTTGATAGCTGATGTATAAATCTCCAAATTGCCCTTCTTTTTTATAAACAGGAAATCCTTTTCCTTTTAGTTTAACTTTTGTTCCATTTTGAGTTCCAGGTGCTACTTTTAGTTTTACTTTTCCGTCAAATGTATCAACCGTAATTTCACCTCCTAAGATGGCACTATAAAGGTCTAAATCCACATTAGAATAAAGGTTGTCTTTGTCCCGTTTAAAATTAGTATGGTTAGTTATAGAAAAGGTAATATATAAATCTCCTTTTGGACCACCAGGGGATCCTTCGGCACCATGTCCAGCAATTTTTATAACTTGACCGTTTTCTACTCCAGCAGGTATTGTGAGTCGGATGTTTTTACCATTAATAGTTAACGTACGTTTGTGTGTGGTGTATACCTCTTTAAGATCGAGATGTAATTCGGCATTAAAATCTTGTCCTTTAAACTGTCCCTTTTGACGTCCGCCACCCCTAGAACCTCTACCACCAAACATGGATTCAAAAAAATCAGAGTAATCACCTCCTTCAAACCCACCAAACCCACCTTGTTGCCCGCTTCCTTGGTAGTGTTGTTGCTGTCTTTTTGATTTCTCAAATTCTTCGGCATGTTGCCAATTTTCACCGTATTCATCATACTTTTTACGATTTTCAGGATTGCTTAATACTTCATTGGCTTCATTGACTTCTTTAAATTTTATTTCGGCTTGTTTGTCGTTAGGATTTAGATCAGGATGGTATTTACGAGCCATTTTTCGATAGGCTTTTTTTATCTCCATCTCCGTTGCTTTTTTATCTATTTCTAATACTTTGTAATAGTCTATAAATGCCATTTTACTTTGTTTTTTTGGAATTACTAATTATAAGTCTTTATGGATTTATCGTATAAAGGTTTACCGAGCAAAGAGAAATTGCTTCTTTCAAATTTAATCAATTTTTACATGATAAATAAGTATAAAATGTTTTATTTCGATGGATTATTTATTTGATATAAGAATTGAAACTTTCGATAATGATCAATTCAATTAAAAGGAATACCTGTTCTTTTTAAGAAATGGTTATTTTAATTATTTAGAAACCTCTCGATTCGTTTTTCTAAAGTCAACGGGTCTTATTTTAGCCAAATTATAAAAAGTATTACTAAAAGTAGCGAGACTGTTATATCCCGATGCATAGGCGATTTCACTAATAGAAAGTTCAGTTTGTAATAATTTTTCCATACTGAGAATAATTCGGGTGAGTTTTACATATTGTAGAAATGAAATGTCTAAAGTATCTCTAAATAAACGGGAAAGACTACGACTACTAAAACCAAATAATTTAGCAACATCCTTTAATAGTAATGGTTGGTCCACATGAAAATGAATGTGTTTTAAAATAGGACTCAACCTTACATTTGTAGTTGTAGGAATAACAACAGGCAAAGGGTTTTTGCTAATTTCAGCAATAATAGTACCTAGAGTTTTGATGTATTGGTATTTGCTTTTTTCCTTTTCAAAAATATTCTCACTCCAGTTTTCAGTGAATAATATCATCTCCAAAATTAAATTGGAAGCAGGGTAAATACCCATTTTCGAATAAAATTCATTGTTATTAAGAATATGATTTGGAATATAAATATTCCGAATCATACTTACAGATGATTTTAATTCAATGAAATGTTCCATACCGGCTGGAATCCATACATAATGTCGGGCTGGTAAGAAATAGGAATTATCGTTAGTTTTTAAATATGCAGCACCACCCTCTACATAGGTAAGTTGATGCTTATTGTGACTGTGCATGTCAAGACGCTCTTCAATCTTAGTGTGGTATATGTAAGTGGTCTTAGGATATTGGTTTACTTTTTGTAAAAACCCTAGCTCTTTTGTCGTTATCATTGGATAAATATTAATTTGGCTCAAATTAACAAATAAATGGCTTAATTGACAAAATAAGACTTAAAAATATGTCGCAATTTTGCATTTTAATTTAAGAATTAATTATGCACTTTAATTGTTACAAAATAGTAGTAGCTATATTCTTGTTCACACTGGTATCCCTACAAGCACAAGAAGTTAGTAAGGATAGCATTCCTATATCATTAGAAAAAGTTTGGGAAAAAGCGGTCGCAAATAGCAAACAGATTAAAATGCACCATTTGCATACAGAGTCGGGAGCTGAAGCTGTAAAAAATGCAAAAAGCAAACAATTGCCAGAAATTGGTTTTAATGCAAACTATGGCAAATTAGCTAATATTCCAATTTTCACCAACGGAGTTTTGCACCATCCAGATTATATTCCATTAGAAGATCATTCTATTTACGGTGCTACTATAGATGCTTATTTTGATATTTATAACGGACATAAGCTTAAAACAAACATCCAAAAAGAAGTGGTGAAGCAAGAGTTATCCCAATATATAGAAGAGGAAACGATTGAGTCTATTCACTATCAAGTCGTTCAAGCCTATTTGAAATTACAACTGTATTTGCAATTAGAAAAATTAGTAAAGAAAAATATTTATCAAAATGGAGAACGCTTAAAACTAATCGAGAAACTGCATACCGGAGGAGTGGTTTTAAAAAGTGATTTACTTCGAGCACAACTGCAATTGTCCAAACAGAAAACTTCTTTAACGGCTATTCGTAATAATGCACAATTAGCCATGCAGGAATTAAATATTTTCATGGGAGAAGCAGATGATCAAAATTTAAAACCCACAGATAATATAGGTATTCAGGAGAATCATAAATTAATGAGTTACGATGATTATATTGATAGTGCAATAAACAAATCACCATTACAGAAGATTGAAAAACAAAAGGTAGCGCTCAGCAAATTAAATGTTGAAGGGTTAAAAGCAGATAAATTGCCAAAAATAGGATTGTTTGGAGATTATAATTATTCGTATCCACAAATTAAGCTGTATCCCTATGAAAATGCGCCTTACTTATTAGGTGTGGTAGGAGTGAAATTATCGTATAATATTTCATCGATTTATCATGATGTTCATAAGGAAGAAGAAGCTAAAATATTATATGAAGAGCAAAAAATAGCACAAGAAAATGTACAAGAAAATTTGCGTAAGGATATCAATAAAGCCTACAAACATTATATAGAGGATCAAGAGAAAATTGAAGAACTGCAATTGAATATAAAACAGGCGACAGAGAATTACCGAATTCTCAATCAAACTTATTTTAACCAATTGTCTTTAATTACTGATTTATTGGATGCAGATACTCAATTATTACAAGCAGAATTCGAGCTCATTTCAGCCAAAATATCAGAACAATTGCATTATTACGAACTTTTAAAAAATACAGGAAACTTATAATTATGGCTACAATAACAGAAAAACACGAACGTATTGACAGGATAACGGTTAAGGTTACCTATAGCATTGCCACTATAGTATTAATTTTATTGTTAATTTATGGTTTTTATACACTGGTAAAAATGTATCGATATGAAAAAACTAATGACGCACAAGTAGAAGAATACATTAACCCAATATTAAGCAGGACTACAGGTTTTGTGCAGGAAATTAAATTTAGAGATCATCAAAAAGTTCATAAAGGAGAC
>TARA_R110000868_G_scaffold4155_29_pt1 | contig 26310 bp, 21 predicted proteins | sample TARA_R110000868 | Tara Oceans TARA_R110000868 (sample SAMEA4397489) | marine metagenome | biome: Polar Biome; feature: [SRF] surface water layer (ENVO:00010504); material: water (ENVO:00002006), including particulate matter (ENVO:01000060) such as... | depth 5 m | reverse complement strand
AATACAGGTAACGATCGAGATCAGGGCGAGAGCGGAATATACCGCCGCCGGCATGGCCCATTCGCCCATGTCGTGCCCCTGCTGCGCGATGACCATCGCGATTTCCGCCCGCGGCACCATGCTGACGCCGATCAGCAGGGCGCCGGCCGAGCCGGTCGTCATCAGAGCCGGTCCGCCGGCGCCGACCACCTTTCCCAGTATGGCGACGACCAGCAGCGCCCCGCCAAGTCCGAAAGCGGACATCAGCGAGCCGGGGTCGACCCGAAGGCCGATCGCGATGAAAAAGAACGGCGCAAAAAGCGCATGAAACGGCAGGAAGGAGGATTCCAGCTTGACCGCCTCCGGGTCCCGGCTGAACACGATGCCGGCAAAGAATCCGCCGATCGCCATCGAAAATCCGAACAGGGATGCCAGCGCCGATATGACGAGCCCGGTTCCGATGATGAAGAGGATCGAATCGGGCGGACGGGTTTTCTTCAGGAGGCTGGATATCCATCGCTGTCCATAGCGTGCGATCAGAACGAAAAGTCCCACAAAACCGGCGGCCTTGAGCGTGATTATGCCCAGGGCCGCGGTGACGGCGGCCAGGGTGGCGTCGTTGTCGCCGGCGCGGAGCGCGGGCGCGACCGCGATCAGAAGGGCCATCAGGGCGACGCCCGACAGGTCGTCCAGTTCCGCCACGTCGACAAATGTCTCGCCGTTGCGGGAATCGAGGGCATTCGCTTCGCGCCAGACTTCCGCCGACACGGCCACGCTTGTCGCGGTCAGGGCAACGGCGATGAACAGGGACGGGATCAGCGCTATATCGAGAAGGTAGAAAGACACCAGATAGGCCGGGATACCGCTGAGAACGACATTCCCGATCCATATCGGCATCGCCTGCGGCAGCTTGCGCATCAGCCCGTGCAGATTGCTTTCCAGGCCGACCCGGAACAGCAATGCGAAGACGCCGATGCTCGCCAGAAATTCGATGACCACGGTTCCGTTCGGCGACAGGAACGCCCAGCGGTCGTCCGCGAGCTTCAGGCAGAACCCGAGAACAAGAAAGCCGACCATCGACGGCAGGCCGAATTTTACGAGCCATGACCGGACCATGATGGCGCTCACGATCACGGCGCCGGCTATAAGGTCGAACAGGATAATATCGTTGGCATCGTTCATGGCGGGGCTTCCGGGTTGCCGGCGACCGGGGACCGACCGGACCGGCGCCGAATTCCAGAAAAAGTGTTAGTGATCGCTGCGGTGCAGGATACTCCCGGCAAGGCCGGTCTCGTAGGCCTGGCCGTCCGCCGACAGCGCGACCGCCATCGGAAACATGGAGCGGACAAGGCCTTTGCGTTCCAGGGCCTTCCATACGCTTTCGTTCTGCAGGCCGGATGCATCCTTGCTCATCACCACGGCGTCGCCGCAGTGGAAATGGTTGCCGTGCGGGCGCGGCAGATTGCTGATCAGGACTTCGCCGGATTTGTCGTCCCGGGTGGCGCTTTCCGGAAATCTGGAAAGATGCTGCAGAATCGTCAGCGTCTTGAGCTGAAGGGCGTTCAGCTTCAGCGGGTTTTTCTTCGGGGGCATGATCGGCTCAGGCGGCTGTGTTGACGGGGGCGTAGAATGCCGTGTCCGCGCCCTGGGACGCAAGCGCCCGGTCGAGGCGTGCGAGCAGGGCGGTCAGTTCGTCTTGGTCGTGCCCGTCCAGGGCCGGGCCCGGCGCGCGGGTGACGGCGGTTGCGATCACGCCGCGCCGGCGCAGGGTTTCCTTGCGGATGGCAAGGCCGATGCCGATCTGCTGTTCGTAGCGGATCAGCGGCAGGTAGGCATCGAAAAGATCTTCGGCGCCGTCGGTATCGCCGGCGAAGTGTTTTTCACAGACCTGCACCAGCATTTCCGGGAACGCAAAGCCGGTCATGGCGCCGTCTGCGCCGCGCGCCAGTTCCTGCGGCAGGAACACGCCGCCATTGCCGACGAGAACGCTGATCCGGCGGTGGGCGCCGGCCGCTTCGGCGGTGCGGAACTGGGTGATCTTGCGCAGGCCCGGCCAGTCCTCGTGTTTCAGCACCTTCAGCGCCGACAGGTCGGCGAACAGTTTCGTCAGCAGCGGGGTCGAGAACCACACGCCGGTGCTCGGCGGATAGTCCTGCAACACGATCGGCACCCCGTTGAGCACGCGGCACACGGCATGAAAATAGTTCTCGATCTTCTCGTCCGTGTTCAGCCCGCCCGCGGGTGCGACCATGACGCCCGCCGCGCCGAGATCCATCACCTGTTTTGTAAGCGCCGACATCGGATCGAACGCCGGCGAGGAGACGCCGACGACAACCGGCACCTTGCCGCCGACCGCCGCCAGTACCCGCTTCGTGAACGCGACGGATTCTTCCGGCGCCAGTTTGGGGGCTTCGCCCATCACGCCGAGGATGGTGAGGCCGGCGACGCCGCAATCGAGGTAGAACTCTATCATGCGGTCGGTACTTTCGAGGTCGAGCGCGCCGTCCTCCGTGAACGGTGTGGCCGCGATCGCATATACGCCTTTGGCGGTCTCGTCGAGCGTCTGCATGGTCGGTCGGTCTCCTGGCAATCCGGTGGCAATCCGGCGGTTATCTGGTCATGGCAGGCTACACCCCGTATGCTCGGTTCGGCAAACTGGAACGGGAATTTTCGGCATGGCGGCATACGATACGGTCATTCGCGGCGCACGGGTTGCGACCGCAAGCGATGTGTTCGAGGCCGATATCGGCATCACCGATGGAAAGATAGAGGCGCTCGGGCGGGCGCTCGCCCCCGGCGCCGAGGAAATCGACGCCGGCGGACTTCTGGTGACGCCGGGCGGGGTCGACAGCCACTGCCACGTCGAGCAGGTCTCTTCGACCGGTATCTGGACCGCCGATGACTGGTTCACCGCCACGCGCTCTGCGGCCTGCGGCGGCACGACGACGATCATGCCCTTTGCCTGCCAGCACAAGGGCCAGTCGCTGCGCCAGGTGGTGCAGGACTATCACGACCTTGCCGGTCCGAAAGCGGCAGTGGATTACGCCTTTCATCTGATCGTATCCGATCCGACGGCGCAGGTTCTGGGCCAGGAACTGCCCGCGCTGATCAAGGACGGCTATACCAGCTTCAAGATCTACCTGACCTACGATGCATTGAAACTGTCCGACCGGGAATTCCTCGACGTGCTGGCGGTTGCCCGCCGCGACGGCGCAATGGTCATGGTCCACGCCGAAAACAACGATATGATCATGTGGATGGCCGAACGCCTGATCGCGGCGGGGCTCACGGCGCCGAAATTCCATGCCGTCGCCCGGCCGATGCTGGTTGAGCGCGAGGCCACGCACCGGACAATCGCGCTCGCCGAACTGGTTGACGTGCCCGTGCTGATCGTCCACGTGTCGGGCGCCGAAGCGATAGATCAGATTCGCTGGGCGCAGGGCAAGGGGCTGAAAGTCTATGCAGAAACCTGCCCGCAATACCTGTTCCTGACCGCCGACGACCTCGACAAGCCGGGGCTCGAAGGCGCCAAGCATATGTGCAGCCCGCCGCCGCGCGACGCCGCCAACCAGGAAATCGTCTGGGATGCCCTGTCGGAGGGCATATTCGAGGTCTTTTCGTCCGATCACGCGCCGTATCGCTATGACGATCCCGAAGGCAAGCTCAAAGCCGGCCCCAACGCGCATTTCAAGCAGATCGCCAACGGCGTGCCGGGAATCGAAGTCCGCATGCCGTTATTGTTCTCCGAAGGGGTGCTGAAAAACAGGATCAGCCTGACCGAGTTCGTGGCGCTGACGGCGACCAATGCGGCCAAGCTGTACGGGCTGTATCCGCGCAAGGGAACGATCGCCGTCGGTGCGGACGCCGATCTGGTGATCTGGGACGAAACCAGACAGGTCACGATCACCCAGTCGATCATGCACGATGCGATGGATTACACGCCCTATGAAGGCCGTCAGGTCACCGGCTGGCCGGTGATGACCCTGCTGCGCGGCAAGTTCGTCTGGCGCGACGGCGAATTCACCGGCGAAGCCGGCGGCGGGAATTTCTATGAATGCGAGACCCCGCCTGCGCTCGCCGCGCCGCCGCGCTGGCCGACGGCGTTCGATCCGGTCGCCGGCAAACTTGCCGATTAGGCGCTATACGCCGCGGATCATGCCACCATCGACCTTCACGACGCTGCCCGTGATGTAACTGGCATTCTCGCTCAGCAGGTAAACCGCCGTATCGGCGAATTCCGCGACCGACCCGTAGCGGCCCATCGGGATTGTCGCCTGCGAAGCACGCGCGATCTCCGCGACCGGTTTGCCCTGCTTGTCGGCGGCCGCCTGGTCGATCTGGTTGACCCGGTCGGTGTGAATGCGGCCCGGAGCGACCGTGTTGACCGTCACGCCCTCGGCGGCAACCTCGCTGGACAGGGTTTTGGCCCAGCCGACCTGCGAAGCACGGATGGCGTTCGATATGCCGAGATTGGGGATCGGTTGTACGATCCCGGAGCTGGACACAACCAGGATACGCCCCCAGCCCCGTTCCCGCATGCCGGGCAGGAATGCGTTCACGATGGAAAGCTGGTTGACGAACATGGACTGGAACTGCGTCACCCAGGTGTCCGCGGCGACATCCGCGATATTGCCGGGCGGCGGGCCGCCGCCATTGCAGACGATGATATCGAGCCCGCCGAAATCGCCGCTCACCGCGTCGATCAGTGCTGGGACCGATTCCGTGTCGGAGAGGTCCAGGCTATAGGCTTTGCCACCCGTCAGCCCGGCGGCGACGGTGTCGGCATCGGTCCGTTTGCGTCCGCAGACGGCGACCTGCGCCCCTTCGGCTCCAAGTCGTTCCGCGATGCCGCGTCCCATGCCGCGGGTCGATCCCATGACCAGCGCCCGTTTTCCGTTCAGTCCCAGATCCATGATATTTCTCCCCTGTCTATGAACGCGTAAACTGCGCGGCAAACCGGCGGTTCGCAAGACCTGCCTGCACAACCCGGCGTGTATTTCATCGATCTATGTTCCGGGCCGCGGGTTTCCCGTATCCTGACGGCGCATCCATGACGAAAGACCGACAGATGGCGACTGAATCCTGGGATATCGAAACCGACCTTCTGGTTGCCGGGGCCGGACCCGGCGGCATGACGGCGGCCCTGGTCGCCGCGATAGAGGGGCTCGATGTCGTGGTCTGCGAAAAAGCGGAACAGGTCGGCGGCACCGGGGCGACTTCCGCCGGCACGCTGTGGATTCCCGGTAACCGGCCGAGCCGCGACGCCGGGTTCGCGGATTCGCCGGAAGATGCGGCAAGATATCTCGGCGCGCTGATCGGCGATGACGATGCGAGTGGCCATCGGAAAGCGTATCTCGCCGACGGGCCGGGCGTTATCGATTACCTGACGGAAAAAACCGACGTGCAGTTCGTGCCCTGCGGGCTGCATCCCGATTACCGCAACAACGTGCCGGGGGCGGCAAGTTCGGGCCGGGCGATCATTCCGCAGAATTTCGACGGCCGGTTGCTGGGCAGCGATTTCGACCGGGTGCGGCCGCCGATTCCCGAATTCATGCTGATGGGCGGGATGATGGTCGGCAAGCTCGATATTATCGGCCTCCTCGGGCGCTATAAATCGGTCGGCGCATTTCGCCGGTCCGCCGGGCTGGTCCTGCGCTATCTGGCCGACCGGCTGCGCTTCCGACGCGGCACCCGGCTGGTGATGGGCAATGCGCTGGTAGCGCGCCTGTATTACAGCCTGAAGAAGCGCAACGTGCCGGTCCTGTTCGGCGCACCCATTGGGGAATTCGTCAAAGACGGGGAGGCGGTCGTCGGCGCGGTGTTGCAGACCGGGGACGGACCGCGTCGGGTGCGCGCCCGTCGCGGCGTGGTGCTGGCAACCGGCGGCTTCGCGCATAATCCGAAATACCGCGAGGCCTTTATGCCCGATCCCACGCCGCCCTATTCGATGGCGGCGCCCGCGAATACCGGCGACGGGCTGACCCTGGCGGAAGCCGCCGACGCGGTTCTGGATTCCGAACGCCACCAGGGGGCAGGGTTCTGGACCCCGGTATCGGTCACAAAACGGAAAGACGGCTCGGAGGGGCTCTATCCGCATCTTGCCATGGACCGTGCCAAGCCGGGCCTGATCGCGGTGAACGCGGCGGGGCGCCGGTTCGTCAACGAGGCCGTGTCCTATCACGATTTCGTCGAGGCCATGTACCGGTCGCACGAAACAGCCAATACCCTGCCCGCCTGGCTGATCTGCGAGACGGCGTTCGTCACGAAATACGGTCTCGGCGCGATTCATCCGGAAACCCGGGACCTGTCGCAACACGTGGCGGCGGGCTACGTGACGGTGGCGGACAGCCTGCAAGCCCTGGCGGCGAAAATCGGGGTGGATGCGGCGGGATTGCAGGACAGCGTTGCCCGTCATAACGGGTTTGCGCTTGGCGGCACCGACGAGGATTTCGGCAAGGGCGATCTGGAACTGAACCGCTTCAACGGCGATCCGGCACAGACGCCCAATCCGTGCCTTGCGCCCATCGAAAACGGCCCGTTCGCGGCGATGGCGGTCTGGCCTGCGGAAATCGGATGCAGCGTCGGGCTTGCGACCAATCCCGACGGTCAGGTGCTTCGGGCGGGCGGCGCGCCGATTCCCGGTCTCTATGCCTGCGGCAACGATATGGGGTCGGTCATGGCCGGCGCCTATCCGGGGCCCGGCACGACCCTCGGCCCGGCGGTCGTCTTCGGCTGGCGCGCTGCGATGCATGCCGCCGGGCGCGCGGAATTGGGCGGGCAGGGGGCGAAAGCATGAGCGACACGTTTCGCGGCCGGCTTGAATGGGACCCGTCCCGCGGCGAAATCCACGACCGCGATATTCCCTATCTGCTCATCCGGCCCGACAGCCTTATGGGGATATTCCGCTTCCTGCCCGAAGCCGACCGTCCGGCGGCCTTCGAGGCTTTCGCCCGGTCGATAGCCCATCACGGGCGCGGGTCCGCCGAAAGTTACCGGGCGCCGGGCGCCGATCAGGCGGATGCCCTGCTTGAAACGATCTCCCGGACCGCGCCGCAGCTGGGCTGGGGAGTCTGGGGCCTCGCGCGCAATGGCGGCGATTCACTGGCCCTGACGGTCGAGAACAGCCCGTTTGCCGCCGGGTACGGCGCGAGCGATTTTCCCGTCTGTGCGCCGATCCGCGGCATGCTGGAAGCGATCGGCGGGCTGGTATTCGGCGATGACAGAGTGGCGCGCGAAACCGCCTGCGCCGCGATGGGCGCGGCCTGTTGCACATTCGATCTCCGGTCTCCGGATGCGGGGACTGTCAAAGCCGGGACGCCGTGAATATTCTGATTCCCGATACGATTTTCGACGACGATCACGCCATCGAACATAATGCGGCGGCGCCCTGTTCCGTGGCAATACGCCGTGCAACCGGTTCGGACGATCTTTCGGCGGAAGACTGGGCCGGGGCGGATGCCCTCGTCGCGCATCACCTGATGCCCTATGGCGCCGCGATCGTGGAACGGGCGGTAAATGCCCGAATTCTGGTCCGGGTCGGCGTCGGGGTCGACAATATCGATCTTCCGGTCTGGGCGGAAAAAGGTATACCGGTGTGCAATATTCCGGACTACGGAACAGGTGAAGTCGCGGATCATGCCCTGGCGCTTGTGCTGTCTCTGCTGCGCGGCCTCGCGGATTACCAGGACCGTCTTGCCTATCTCGGCGACGAGGCCTTCGATCGCCTGCCACTGCCGGGAACCATGCGCCGGGCCGCCGGACTGAACTGTCTTGTCGTCGGGTTCGGACAGACCGGGCGGGCATTCGCGGCGCGGGCGGCGGCGCCGGGCATGAATATCGGCGTTTTTACCCGTGGATCAGCCGCCGCCGCGGAGGTGCCGCCTTATCGCCGGTTCGATGTGCTGGATGACGGGCTCGCCTGGGCGGATATCGTATCCCTCCATCTTCCGCTGACGCCGGATACGGTCGATCTGATCGACGCGGACCGGCTTGCCGCCATGAAGCCGGATGCCTTGCTGGTCAACACCGCGCGGGGCGGGCTGGTGAATACCGCGGCGGTGGTCGACGCGTTGCAGGCCGGCCGGCTCGGCGGTGTCGGGCTGGACGTATTTCGGGACGAGCCCCTTGCGGCAACCGATATCCTGGCGACGGGAGTCCGCACCCGGGCGGACTGGGCGCGGGGCCGGGTCGTCCTGACGCCCCATGTCGGCGGCGTAAGCCCGCAGGCGCTGGTGGAATTGCGCCGCCGCTCGGTCGAAGCCGCGCGGGACTATCTGGTCGACGGCATCATCCGCCACCGGGTGGCCTAGAGCCGGAGCGGGCCGGCGCGAGTCCGCGTAAGCGGAATATGCTCCGGGTGCCGCGCCTCAACGCTGAATTGACGGTCGGCAAATTGTTGCAGGTGTGCCGGTCGCGGAAATATGGCACTATTCGGTCAATAGAAACATTACAGGGGCAAGATTATGCGACTACAATTCTCCCTCCTGGCGGCTTTCGCGGCAGCGATGACCATGTTTTCCGCAGTTCCGTCAGCACAGTCGAAGCTTTCGCTCGTTCATCCTTTCCCGGATTTTCTGGTCTATACCAAAAGCTGCAAGGCAATGGTGGCGGCGATAAACGCGGCCGGTGTCGGTGTCGACGTAAAGGGCGGCAACGAAGCCGTGAAAATGTTCCAGCAGCCCGGCGCGGTCAGCAAGGGCGCGGTGGATATGGTCTGTACGCCCGCGGCGTTCTACGCGGCGGCAATTCCGGAAAACGAAGCGATTTCGACGTCGCCCTCTTCGCCGGCGATCGTGCGCGAAAACGGCGGCATGGCGATCATCGACCAGCTTCATCAGAAACACTTCAAGGTAAAATATCTCGGCTGGATCGATTCCGGACCGGGTTTCCACATCTACATGAAGGACGCGCCGAGCTTCAACAAGATGGGCCTGCCGGATTTTGCCGGCGTCAAAATGCGGGACAACCCGATTTACGGCGCTTTTTTCAGGGCGCTGGGGGCGACCACCCATAACATGCCGTCCACCGCCGTCTATTCGGCGCTGGAAAAAGGTATCGTCAATGCGTCCGCCTGGACATCGATCGGCCTGATCGCGTTCAAGTGGGACAAGTTCCTGCGGCACCGGATCGATCCGAAATTCTACCAGACCGATATCGGCCTGATCATGAATCTCAAATCGTGGAACAAGATGCCGAAGGCGCAGCAGGACATCCTGCAATCAACGGTGATCGCCCACGAAAATTCGAGCCGGGCGGCGCGTCTTTCCGAAGTCGCGGCCGAACGCCGTAAACTTGCCGAAGGCGGCATGAAGTTTCACGACGTTCCCAAGGCGGGTGAATACCTGAAGGTCGCGATCGAATCCGCCTATATGCGGATGGAAGAGCGGCTGACGAAACGCAATCGTCCGCTCGATTCGATGCAGAAACTGCGCCAGCTTTATCAGCAATCCGCGACCAACTGACGACCGGCGGGCGGGCCTCCTGGTCCGCCTGCTTTCCGCCATGCTGAAAATCATCGACACATATCACGCGCGGTTGCTGCGCGGCATGGCCGCTTTGGCCGCGCTGTATCTCGGCCTGATGATGGTGGCGATCATCTACTCGGTGGCCTTTCGCAGCCTCGGGCTCGAATATTCCAGCTACTCCTTCGTCTTTATCGAATACGGCTTTATCTACACCCTGATGCTCGGCGCCCCCTGGCTCGTCCGCCAGCGCGGGCATGTCTATATCGAAATCATAACCGCGGCCGTGCGGGACCGGGTGCGCAACGTGCTGTCCCGTCTGGTCGCCGCATTGTGCTGCTTCGTGTGCCTTGTTCTGGCCTTCTATGCCGGTGCCCTCGCGTTCGAAGACTACGTCGTGGGCGAGCTCGACGTGCGCGGCTCGCGCGATATCCCGCGCTGGATCGTGACGGCCGCCCTGCCGGTCGGGTTCGGCCTGATGTCGGTAGAATTCCTGCGCTTCGTCTTCGGGCGGGAAATCATGCATACGGGCCAGGCGGGCGTTCATGAATAGGGGCGGTTCCTGATGGAATGGTACTGGACCCTGGCGAGCCTGATCGGGGCGATTCTCGTCCTGATGGCGGCAGGTCTGCCGGTCGGGATCGCCTTCATCGCCGTCAACGTGGTCGCCGCCATGGTCTATCTCGGCGGGTCGGGCGGGTTTTTCGAGGTGGCCGAACGCGGCGTCGGCGTGCTGGCGGGCAATGCGTTCGAATCCATGACGACCTTCGCGCTGGTTCCCATCCCGATGTTTCTGCTGATGGGGGAACTGTTCTTTCATACCGGCCTCGCGAACCGGATGTTTACATCGGTCGAAAAACTGATGGGCCGCGTCCCCGCGCGCCTGTCCTATGTGACCGTCGCCGGCGGTACGGCTTTCGCCACGCTGTCGGGCTCGTCCATGGGGTCGACCGCGCTGCTCGGTACACTGATGGTGCCCGAAATGACCAGGCGCGGGTACAAGAAGAGCATGTCCATCGGCCCGATCCTGGGAACCGGCGGTCTGGCGATGATGATACCGCCTTCGGCGCTGGCCGTGCTGCTGGGGACGCTGGCGGAGCTCGATATCGGCAAGCTGCTGATCGCCGGGGTCCTGCCGGGCCTTATCCTGGCGGCAATGTATACGGTGCTGATTTATGTCATGGCGAAACGCGACCCCGATGCCGCGCCCGCATACGACATCGAATTCATTCCCTGGGCGCGGCGTCTGAAACTTCTTTTCCGGGACGTCGTGCCGATGGTGTCGGTGGTGATCGGGGTGATCGTCCTGATCATGGGCGGGGTTGCGACCCCGTCGGAAGCGGCTGCTTTCGGCTGCCTCGGCGTTCTGCTGCTGGCCGTCTGCTATCGCAGCCTGACATTGAAATCGACCTGGACATCCATGGAGGGCGCGGCCCGCGTCACCATAATGGCGCTGCTGATCATTTTCGGCTCGGCGACGTTCAGCCAGATTCTCGCGTTTTCGGGGGCGTCTTCCGGGCTGATCAACTGGGTGACGCAGTTCGATCTCGACCCGATGGTCATGCTGCTGGCGATGTTCGGCATCCTGCTGATCCTCGGCATGTTCATGGACCAGTTGTCGATGATGCTGCTGACCGTGCCGATATTCTTTCCGCTGGCGATCAAGTTCGGATTCGATCCGATCTGGTTCGGCGTCATCATCCTTCTGGCGCTGGAAATCAGCTTCACGACGCCGCCCTTCGGGCTGCTGCTGTTCGTGATGCAGGGGGTTTCGCCGCCGGGTACGAAGTTCAGCGAAATCTGCATCGCCGCGATCCCGTTCATGGCCTGTGCCATGCTGCTGGTCGCGCTTATCATCATTTTCCCCGGCATCGCCACGTGGCTGCCGTCGCTCGGGAACTGACATTGCTGGACTCGTTTCCGGCAGCGGATTACAGAAACCCATGATCCAGACCCTCGCGCAGAAGATCATCGCCAACGCCGCCGGCCGGGACTCGGTGACCCCCGGCGAGATTGTGACCTGTGCGGTCGACCTGGCGATGATCCACGATTCCGGCGGCCCGCGGCGGGTTCAGCCGATCCTGGAAAAACTGGGCGTCGGTGTGTGGGACCCGGCGAAAGTGGTGCTGATCTCGGATCACTATGTCCCGGCGGTGGATGCCGAAAGCGCGCGTATTCTCGACCTCACCCGCAAATTCGCCGCCGCGCAGAACCTGCCCAATTTTTACGATATGCAGGGCATCTGCCATATCGTTCTGCCGGAGCGCGGTCATCTGAAGCCTGGCATGTTCGTCGTCGGCGGCGACAGCCATTCGCCGACCGGCGGCGCCTTCGGCTGTTTCATGTTCGGCATCGGCGCGACCGACATGGCGGGCGTGCTGGCGACCGGCGAAACCTGGGTCCGGGTGCCCGAGACCATCCGGATAGAGGTCACGGGCGGGCTGCCGCCGGGGGTCAGCGCCAAGGACGTGATGCTCGCCCTGTGCGCCCGGCTCGGCATGGATGGCGGCGACTACCAGGTGATCGAATATACCGGCGATACCATTGCCGCTCTGCCGATGGCGGAACGCATGACCCTGTGCAACATGGCGGCGGAACTCGGCGCCCAGACGGGGCTGGTCGCGGCGGACGAAACCACGGCCGAATTCATTCGCAAGGCGGGCGCCGAGCCGGGCGACACCGGCCGCTGGCGGAACGATGCCGGTGCGCCCGTGCGGGAGACCCATGTGATCGACGTTGCGGCGCTCGGACCGCAGATCGCCGCACCGCATAGCCCGGCGAATTCGGGACCGGTGGCGGACATCGCCGGCACCCGCATCGACCAGGCCTATATCGGCGCCTGTACCGGCGCGAAACTTGTCGATCTTCATATGGCGGCGCAGGTTCTGAAAGGGCGGAAAGTGACAGCGGGCGTGCGGCTGCTGGTCGCGCCCGCGTCGCAAAAGGACATGACATCGGCGGCCGCCGACGGCACGCTGGCCGTCCTCACCCGGGCGGGCGCGATCCTGATGCCGTCGGGCTGCGGTGCCTGCGCGGGGTACGGCGCAGGCGTGCTGGCCGACCGCGAGGTGTGCATTGCCTCGACGGCGCGGAATTTCAAGGGCCGGATGGGGGCGACGACCTCCGAGGTGTATCTCGGCAATCCCTATTCGGTGGCGGCGGCGGCGGTCGCCGGGGAAATCCGCGATCCGCGGGAATTTCTGTCGTGACGGCGCCGGTTTCTGCTCCCGGCATGATCGCGCGGGCGAAGGCCTGGGCCTATGGCGACGAGATCGATACCGACGTGCTGGCGCCCGGGCTGTATATGAAAAGCCCGCTCGAAGAGATGGCCCGTCATTGCCTGGAAACCGTCGATCCGGATTTCGTGCCCAATGTGCGCGCCGGCGACGTGATCTGTGCGGGGCGCAATTTCGGTATGGGCTCGTCGCGGGAACAGGCGGCGCAGTCGCTGGCGTTTCACGGGATCGCTGCCGTCCTGGCGCCGTCCTTTGGCGGGATTTTTTACAGGAACGCCATCAATCACGGGCTGATGGCGCTGGTCTGCGCCGATGCGCCGAAAATCGCCGCAGGACACCACGTATCGATCGATGCGGTGTCCGGTACGGTCCGCGATCTGGATGCCGGGGCCGACTATCGGTGCGATCCGATGCCGGCGCATCTGCTTGCCATGCTTGCCGATGGCGGGCTGGTGCCGCATCTCGAAAAACGTTTTGCGCAAAAGGACAGAGCATGACCGTCGATCCCGTAACCCTCGCCGTCATCAAAGGCCGGCTGGAGCAGATCGCCGACGAGATGGATGTGACCCTGTTCCGCGCCGCCTTCAGCCCGGTGATCGCCGAAGCCCGCGATGCGTCCCACGGCATCTACGAAGCGGGCACCGGCGATACCCTGATCCAGGGCAAGGAAGGCCTGCCGATTTTCGTCGGTGTCATGTCCTTCGCAGTGAAAACCGGCATTGCCAAGGCCGAGGCGGATGGCGGCGCCGAGGACGGCGACCTTTGGATTTTCAACGATCCCTATGCCGGCGGCACGCATCTGTCGGACTTCAAGATCGTGCGGCCGTATTTCCGCGACGGCGAGCTGTATTGCTGGCTGTCCTCGGTCGGACACTGGCACGATGTCGGCGGCGGCGTGCCGGGGAACTACAACCCGTCGGCGACCGACTGCTTCCAGGAAGGCTTCGTGATGCCGCCCGTAAAGCTGATGGACAGGGGCGTTCTCCGCCAGGATATCGTGTCGGTGCTGACGGCGAACAGCCGGCTGCCGGGCAGTTCCTACGGCGACCTGATGGGACAGATCAATTCGCTCGACCTCGGCGTCCGGCGGATGGACGACCTGCTCGACGATTACGGCAAGGAGACCGTCCGCGACGTGTTTGCCGAACTGAAGGAACGCTCGTCTCGCCAGATGCGGAGCCTGATCGGAGATCTGCCCGACGGCACGTATTCGACCGAGGAATTCCTCGACAATGACGGCATAGAGGACGAGCCGCTGAAAATCGCGCTCGACCTCACCATCGACGGCGGCACGCTGACCTTCGATTTTTCGCGGTCGGCGGATGCCTGCGCGGGGCCGATGAACATCTCCGAGACGACGGCGATCGCCGCGACCTATGTCGCATTGAAGCACGTTTTCCGCGACGTGCCGGCAAATGGCGGGGTGCTGGAGCCGATCACGTTTGTCATTCCCGAAGGCAGGATCCTGTCGGCGGTCGCGCCGCGCCCGGTGGGCGGTTACACGGAAACCATCCTGCGGCTGATCGATATCGTGTTCAGCACCTTTGGAAAGGTGCAGGCGGAACTGGCGCCGGCAAACGGTTACGGCACCATCAACGCGGTGTCGATCAACGGCCGCCTGCCCGGGCAGTCCCGCCCGTGGGTGTTCTTCACGTTCTTCGGCGGCGGTCTTGGGGGTCATTCCGGCGGGGACGGGTTGACCCACGGCAATGCGGCGATTTCCATGGCGACGATCCCGCCCGTGGAAATCCTGGAAGCGGCATTGCCGATCCTGTTCACCCAATGGGCAATCCGGCCCGATTCCGCAGGGCCCGGCAAACATCGCGGCGGCCTGGGCGCCATTTACGAAATTGAATTGCTGGCGGACCGCGGCACCGGTTTCGTGTTTGCCGAGCGCGGGCGGTTTCCGCCGCGGGGCAGCGCCGGCGGCGGCGATGCGGCGCTGAACGTCGTGAGTTACGAACAGGATGACGGCCGCCATATCCCGGCGATGACGTCCAAGGCGGTCGATATCCGCCTGCGCGAAGGCAACCGGATTCGTATCGAATCGCCGGGCGGCGGGGGCTACGGCCCGGCGACCCGGCGCGACCCCGACATGGTTGCGGAGGATGTCCGTCTCGGCTTTGTCAGCCGCGAGAACGCGGGCCGTCAGTACGGCGTGGTTCTGGCCGGGGACGGCAGTGTCGACCGGGCGGCAACGAATGCCGCACGCGCCGCGACGGGACCGGCACAATGACCGCGTCGCGAACGGCGATTGTCGGCGTCGATGTCGGCGGCACGTTTACGGATGTGTTCTGGCTGGATGAAGCGACCGGCGAATGCCGCGTGGCCAAGGTCCCGTCGACGCCGGACGACCAGTCGCGCGGGTTTATCGAAGGAGTCGTCGCCGGCGCGGGGGATAGCGGTATTCCGGCGCTTGCCAATGTCGTCCACGGGACGACGGTCGGCACCAACGCCTTGCTCGAACGCAAGGGATCGAAAACCGGGCTTATCACGACGGCCGGGTTCCGCGATATCCTGGAGATGCGCCGCCGCGACCGGCCGGAAACATGGGGGCTCCGCGGGTCCTACACGCCGGTTATCCCGCGGGATATGAGGATCGAGGTAGAGGAACGCGTCCTTGCCGACGGGTCTGTCCGGACCGTTGTCGATACGGCAGCCGTAACTGCCGCGGCACGGCAACTGCTCGATGCCGGTGCCGAAGCGCTCGCCATCATGTTCGTGAATTCCTACGCGAATGCGGCGAACGAGCGGGCGGCGCTCGACGCCGTGCGCACGATCTGGCCGAACGGGCATATCACGGTGTCCAGCGACATCCTGCCGGAGCTGCGCGAGTTCGAGCGCGCCTCGACCACGGCGCTCAACGCGACGCTCCAGCCGGTGATCGGCCGCTACCTGCAAAACCTGGAAACGTCGCTGGCCGCCGCCGGGTTCGACGGCGATATCCTGATCGTTCAGTCTAACGGCGGGGTGATGAGTGTCGATACCGCGCGGGAAGTTCCCGTGCGGACGGCGCTGTCCGGCCCGGCGGCGGGCGTGATTGCCGGCGCGCATATCGCAAAGGCGGCGGGGTATCCGAATATCGTCACCTGCGATATGGGCGGCACCAGCTTCGACGTCGCTCTCGTGGCGGACGGGGAAAGTGCGCTGGCGGCGCAGACGTCAATCGATTTCGGCCTTGTTGTCCGCACGCCGATGATCCAGATCACGACCATCGGCGCCGGCGGCGGGTCGGTCGCCTGGGTGGACCGGGGCGGCATTCTCCAGATCGGCCCGGAAAGCGCCGGCGCGTTTCCCGGCCCCGCCTGCTACGGGCAGGGCAACGACCGGCCGACGGTGACGGATGCGAACGTCCTGCTGGGGCGAATCAATGCCGGGCGTCCGATCGGCGGAAAGATCGCGGCGCTGGACCTCGATGCCGCGGCGGCGGCGATCCGCAAACATGTGGGCGAACCGCTCGGCCTGAACGATCTCGATGCGGCGGAGGCCATTATCCGGGTCGCCAATTCGCGCATGGCGGGGGCGATCCGGCTGGTATCCATCGAACGCGGGCACGATCCGAGAAAGTTTACGGCAATGCCGTTCGGCGGCGGCGGCGCCCTGCATACCGGCGCGCTGGTCCACGAGGTCGGGCTTGCCGGCGCGCTCGTGCCGCGTTTCCCGGGGGTGACAAGCGCCATCGGCTGCGTGATTGCCGATATGCGCCACGACTTTGTGCAGACCCTGAACAGCCTGCTCGACGATCTCGACCTCGCCGGGCTGGCCGCCGGGATCGACCGTCTCGCGGCCGAAGGCCGGGACCGCCTTGCCGGCGCCGGTGTGACCTTGGACGGGATCGAGGAAATCGTCGAACTGGATATGCTCTATGTCGGCCAGACCCATACGGTTGCGACACCGCTTTCGGCGGGCGCGACAAGCGTTGGTGCAATCCGCAATGCCTTTGAGGAAAGCTATCGCCGCGATTACGGCCGCGTGCTCGACGGCATTCCCTGCCGGGTGATGAATTTGCGGGTGTCCGTGATCGGCCGCCGCCCGGGCTTCGACCTGTCGGTGCTGGCGCCGTCTGCAGAGGCGTCGGAGGCGGGCGCGGAACGTCCGGGCCGTCCGGTGTACGTCCAGGGCGCCTGGCACGATGCCCGTGTCTATGACCGTCTTCTGCTGCCGGTCGGGGCGGTAATTCCCGGCCCTGCAATTCTCGAACAGGCCGATGCGACGACGTTTATCGACCCGGGCCTCGCGGGGCGCGTGGACGATTACGGCAACGTCATCGTCGAACGGGAAAAATGACGGTTGTTTTCGATGACACGGCCGCGTTCGATGTCCGGGTGCCGGTCGTCGTCATCGGTGCGGGGGCGTGCGGGATTGTCGCTGCCCTGACCGCGAAGGATTCCGGCGCGGACGTGCTGGTGATCGAACGCGATGAAATTCCGCAGGGATCGACCGCCCTGTCGTCGGGCATGATTCCCGCCTGCGGCACGCGCTTTCAGCATGCGCGTGGCATCGACGACCCGGTCGCGCTATTGGCCGCCGATATCCACCGGAAATCGCGCGGCAATGCCGATCCCGATCTTGTCGATGCCGTCTGCCGGGAATCGGCGCCCGCCGTCGAATGGCTGACCGATTATCACGGCGTGCCACTGCAGTTGGTGGACGGGTTCAGGTATCCCGGCCACAGCGTGTTGCGGATGCATGCGCCGCCGTCAAAGACCGGTGCGGAACTGATCGGCGCGCTGACCAGTGCGGCGGCGGCTGCGGATATCGATATTCTGACCCACGCCCGCGTATCGACGCTGGTGGCGGGCAGGGCCGGCGATATCCGCGGCGTGGCGGTCGAACGCCCCGACGGGTCCGTGGAACGCATCGGCTGCGATACACTGGTGCTCGCCTGCAACGGCTATGGCGGCAACCCGGCCATGGTGCGGGACTACATTCCGGAAATCGCCGACGCGGTCTTTGCCGGTCATACGGGCAACCGGGGCGACGCGATCGACTGGGGACGGGCGCTCGGCGCCGGCATTCGGGATATGGGCGCCTATCAGGGGCACGGGTCCTGGGCGTCGCCGCACGGGATGCTGATCACCTGGGCGGTGATGACCGAGGGCGGCATCCAGGTAAACCGGGACGGGCGACGCTTTTCGAACGAACACCAGGGCTATTCCGAAGCCGCGGTGGACGTGCTTGCGCAGCCGGGCGGCGTCGCCTGGAACGTGTACGACCGGCGCATTCACGACCTTGGCATGACCTTCGCGGATTACCGCGATGCCGTGGATGCCGGTGCGGTGAAGCAGGGGGACGATGCCGCCGCCCTGGCGGCGGCCTGCGATCTGGACGGTGACACGCTTGGCCGGACCCTCGCAGATTGCGCCGCATACGCAGCGGGGCGGGCGGCATGTCCCCATGGACGGGATTTTACCCGGAACCCGGCGCTGGCGGCACCGTATTACGCGATCCGGGTAACGGGGGCGCTTTTTCATACCCAGGGCGGTCTCGCCATCGATCCGGCGGCCCGCGTCCTCCGCGAGGACGGCAGCGCATTCCCGAACCTGTTTGCCGGCGGCGGCGCGGCGCGCGGCGTTTCCGGCAATGCCGTCTGGGGCTACCTGTCCGGAAACGGTCTGCTGACGGCGGTGACGCTGGGCCGCATCGCCGGGCGCAATGCGGCCGCGCAGGTCTTGCGCTAGGCCGGGGCGTTGGGTATTCCCATACGGTGGCGTACGGGGTTTGCGGCGCCACCAATTCAGCGAAATCAGGGTCCGAAAGCACAGCATGCAGTTTGAGAAAATCGGGAAGCCCGTTCGACGGCGCGAAGACATTCGGCTGCTGACCGGGCAGGGATCGTTCAGCGACGACTGGGCGGTCGCCGGGCAGGCGCACATGGTGGTGGTGAGATCGACCCATGCGCATGCCGTCCTCAACGGAATCGATATGACGGACGCGATGGCGATGCCCGGCGTGCTCGGAATCTATACCGGCGCGGATTGCGACGCCGACGGCCTGTCGCAGATTCCGCACAGCCCGCTCCCGTCCACCACCCATGACCAGAAGCTCCATGGCCCCGGCGGTACGGTGCCGTTTATCGGAAATCACATGCCGCTGCCGACCGACAAGGCACGCTATGTCGGCGAAGCCCTCGCCGTCGTTGTGGCCGAAACGCGGGAGCAGGCCGAAGATGCCGCGGATGCCGTGATTGTCGATTACGGCCCGTTGCCGAGCGTCACGGACACGAACAAGGCGGCCGCCGCCGGCGCCCCGACGATCTGGGACGAAGTGCCCGACAATATCGGGATCGAGACGTTTTTCGGCGACAGGGAGGCGACGGACGCGGCGTTTGCAAAGGCCGAACATGTCGTCGAGATGGAATTCTATATCGACCGCGTGACCGGCGTGCCGATGGAGCCGCGCGCGGCGCTGGGCGACTACGATCCGGCCACGGACCGTTACACGATTTATGCCGGGTCCGGCGGCTCTGTCCGCCAGAAGCGCGAAATCGCCGAGGTTCTCGGTGTCGATGCGGAACAGGTCCGGGTCGTTTCAAAGGACGTTGGCGGCAATTTCGGCACGCGCAACCGGCTCTATGTGGAATTTCCGCTGGTCGGCTGGATCTCGCGGAAAATAGGCCGCCCGGTCAAGTTCACCTGCCGGCGCAGCGAATCCTTTATCAGCGACTACCAGGGTCGCGACCTGGTATCGAAGGTGTCGCTTGCAATTGACGCCAACGGACGTTTCCTGGCGATGCGCGCCGACAATCTCAGCAATGTCGGCTCCCGCATGGTGTCGCTGTCGCCCCTGAGCAAGGGGTCGGGGCTGATTACCGGATCCTACGATATTCCGGCGGCGCATCTGCGGTCGCGGGCGGTGTTCAGTAACACGCCGCCGACCAACGCCTATCGCAGTTCCGGCCGGCCCGAGGTCACGTTCGTGATCGAGCGGCTGGTGGAAACCGCCGCCCATGAGCTGGGTTTCGATCCGATCGACCTGCGCCGCCGCAACCTGGTGGGCCCGGAGATGATGCCGTATCCCAATGCTGTCGGGATGACCTATGACAGCGGCGAATACGCTGTGAGCATGGACATGGCGATGGAACTGGCCGACTGGGACGGCTTCGCCGCCCGTAAAAAGGAGGCCGAAGCGCGCGGCAAACTGCTGGGCCGCGGATTCGCGAACTACGTGGAATCGTCCATCGGGACGCCCCGCGAACAGGCGGAAATTCACGTCCGGGCCGATGGCGGGATCGACCTGGTGATCGGCACCCAGCCGAGCGGACAGGGCCACGAGACCAGTTTCGCGCAGGTCGCGGCCGAATGGCTCGGCGTCCCGATCGAAACCGTGACCGTCATCGTCGGCGATACCGATGTCGTCAAGGTGGGCGGGGGTTCCCATAGCGGCCGGTCGATGCGGATGGCCGGAACGGTGATCGTGAAGGCGGCGGACGAACTGATCGAAAAGGGCCGGCGTCTCGCCGCCTTCGTCCTCGAAGCGGCGGAAGCCGATATTGAATTCGATTCCGGGAAGTTCGTCATTCGCGGCACCGACCGGGAAATCGGGCTGTTCGACCTTGCCCGGGCGTTGTCGGACCGCGACGACCTGCCCGAACCGCTTGCCGGCGGGCTGTCCGTGATCGAGGACAATATCATGGAAACGCCCGTATTCCCGAATGGCTGCCATGTCTGCGAGATAGAGATCGACCCCGATTCAGGCGCCTATGACGTTGTGCGCTATACGACGGTGGACGATGTCGGCCGGGCCATCAATCCGCTGATCGTCGACGGCCAGACCCATGGCGGGATCGTGCAGGGCGCCGGCGAAGCACTGGGCGAACTCTGTGCCATGGACCCGGAGACGGGACAGCCGCTGGCGGGCTCGTTCATGGATTATCACATGCCGCGCGCGGACGAATATCCGTCCTTCAGAACGGCTTTGAATGAAGTTCCGTCGCCGACGAATCCGCTGGGCGTGAAGGCCGGCGGCGAAGGCGGCACGACACCGGCACTTGCCGTCCTGGTGAACGGGTTCGTCGATGCGTTGCGGCCCTACGGCGTGCGCGATATCAGGATGCCCGTGACCCCGAGAAAAATCTGGGACCTGATCCAGGCCGGGAAGGCGGGCGGTGCCTAACCGATCAGGAAGAACGGGGCGAGCACCACTGCCCAGCTTGCAACCGCACAGCCGAGAAAACAGGCGAGTTTTACGCGGGGCGACCATCCGGCATCGGGATTCCGGTCCTGCAGACCGGCATGGGCGACGTCGGGATGGCTGAGAACTGCATGTTGTGCCATTGGACTCTCCTTGAGTTGACTCAAATTTGCCGAAAATCCCCTAAAAATTGGTTAAGTCTCGCCCAATCCGCATGGCGCCATGCAGCCACGCACCGGTTCACGGGGTACCGTATGCGGTTTCTTGCCGATATAAATTGCCCCTCGCTGGCGTGGCGCAGATAACCGCGCTACAAACGAAGTCAAATAAAATACAGGGTCGTTTCCCATGAAAGCCGCCGCCTTTGACTATGTCCGGGCATCCTCAATCGACGAAATCTGCAGGTTGCTCGCGGATGCCGGTGACGATGAACGAAAGATAATCGCCGGGGGACAGACGCTTGTGCCGCTGATGGCCATGCGTATGGCCCGGCCCGATATGCTGATCGATATCAACGATGTGGCCGAACTGGCCGGCATTCACGACCGCGGCGATCATATCGCTTTCGGCGCGGGGACGCGCCAGCGCGCGCTGGAGCGTTCCGATGTGGTCTCCGAACGCCTGCCGCTGCTGGCCAAGGCCGTGCGCAATGTCGGGCATATACAGACACGGAACCGCGGCACGATCGGCGGCAGCATCGTCCACGGCGATCCGTCCTCCGAAATCCCGCTCGCGGCGCTGGCGCTGGATGCCAAACTGGTGCTGCGCAACCTGTCCGGCGAAACCGAGATCGCCATTGACGGGTTTTTCGAGGCCGCCATGGTCACGAATATCGAACCGGACCAGTTGCTGACCGAAATCAGGATCCCCGTGTGGCAGGCCGCGCGGGTCGGTACCGGGTTCCACGAAACGGCCAGCCGGCAGGGCGACTTCGCGATTGTCGCGGCCGCCGCCCAGGTCGAGCTGTCCGATAGCGGCAGCATCGTGCGGGCGGCCGTCACGGTCGGCGGCGCGGCGCCGTCGCCGGTGAAACTCCATACCCTGGAAGCGGCGCTCGCCGGCGTGTCGCCGGACGGGATCGACGCGCTGATGAACCTTGTAGACCAGGACATAGACCCCGATACCGACGTCCATGCGACCGCTGCCTACCGCCAGCGGGTGGCGCGCAAGCTGGTGTCCCGGGCGCTGGCCGATGCGGTCGAGGAGGCCGGCAAATGAGCGACATAGAAATCACCCTGAACGTCAACGGGCGCGACCGGACCGTTTCGGTGCCGCCCCGGATGACCCTGGTCGATTGCCTGCGCGATGTGCTGCGCCTGACCGGGACCCATGTCGGCTGCGAACACGGCATCTGCGGCGCCTGCTCGGTCATGCTGGACGGCGAGCCGATCCGGTCCTGTCTGATGTTCGCGGTCCAGGCCGAAGGCCACAGCATCACCACGGTCGAAGGCCTGCTGAAGGAAGACGGCGAACTGAGCGATCTCCAGGATTCGTTCTGGGAATGCCATGCGATGCAATGCGGCTATTGCACGCCGGGCATGCTGGTTGCCAGCCAGTCGCTGCTGAACGAAAATCCCGAGCCCTCGGAAGACGAGATCCGCGAAGCGATCAGCGGAAACCTGTGCCGTTGTACGGGCTACCAGCAGATTGTCGAAGCCATCCAGATGACCGCCAAACGTCGCCGCGAAGGAGCGTCCCATGGTTGATGCCCCCGCAAACCTGCCGAACTACCGCTACGTGTCGCGCAAGCGGCGGACCAAGGAAGACCGGCGTTTCATCAGCGGCCGCGGCAAGTTCGTCGCCGACGTCGAAGTTCCCGGCATGAAGCATGTCGCGGTGCTGCCGAGCCCGCATCCGCGCGCCAATATCGTCAGCATCGATACCAGCGCGGCGCTGGCCCTGCCGGGGGTGCATTACGTGCTGACCGGCGACGAGCTCGGCGAAGCGACCAATTCGCTGTTTCACGGGCTCGACCTGCCGAACGTGGTCTGGCACCCGCTGGCGGTGGGGATGACCCGCTATGCCGGCGAATGGGTGGCGGCGGTGGTCGCGGATTCCCGGTATATCGCCGAAGATGCCGCGGAACTGATCGACGTGGAATACGAATCGCTGCCTGCGGCGGTCGATTCCGAAAAAATGCTCGACGAGGATCAGCCTCTCGTTCACCCGGCGCACGGCACGAACGTGCTGTTCCGGAAAACATGGACCTGGGGGCCCGTCGCCGACGATTTCGCGAGCGTCACGAATACCGTGAGCTACCGCGCCCGTTGGGGCCGGTCGTCAACGGTGCCGATCGAAACCTTCGGCGTCGTCGCCAAATGGGACGATACCCACGAAATCCTCGATGTCTGGGCATCGATCCAGATGCCGCAATATCAGGACCAGATCGCGTCCGCGCTGCGGATTCCGATGAACCAGGTGCGGGTACATAACGACGTCGATGTCGGCGGCTCCTACGGCGTCAAGCGCGGTATCAAGCATACCGTCCTCGTCAGCTACCTCGCGAAGAAGCTGGGCTTTCCGGTCCGGTTTATCGAGGACCGGCTCGACAACATGTCGGGCGGCGACGCGCACGGGCCCGACCGGATTTTCGATATCACGATGGCGTTCGACGACGAGGGCGTGATCAAGTCGATGAAAATCCGCGCGCTGGACGATGTCGGCGCCTATCCCGGCCGCGCGCCGTTGCAGCTCGGCAAGCCGATCACCGCGCTGTGCGGTCCCTACCGGGTCAATTCCATCGAATACGAAGCGATTTCCGTGACGTCAAACAAAACCGGACAGGTGCCGGTGCGCGGTTTCGGCCAGTCGCCGACCAATTTCGCGGTCGAGACGGGCATAGAGCGGGTGGCGAAGTATCTCGGGATCGACCGGGTCGAGGTCCGCGTCCGCAACCTGGTCCGCAAGGACGAATTTCCGTGGCAGATCCCGCCGGGATCGCGCTACGATTCCGGCGATTTTCACGCCGTTCTCGAAAGCGCGGTCAAAACGTCGAACTGGGACGACCTGATCGCCCGGCGCGACGCCCTGCGGGCGAAGGGACGCCTGGCGGGTGTCGGCATCGCAACCTGCCTGGAGCCCGGCGGCGGGAACAATATTTTCGAATTCCTGTTCAACCCGAAGCTGGAAATCACGACCTTCGTCGAATCCGTGCTGATCAAGGTCGACCCGACGGGCGTCGTCAGCGCCATGATGTGCACCACGACGTCGGGCCAGGGCCATGAAACGCTGGTATCGACCATCGCCGGCGAAGAGCTCGAACGCGATCCAGATGACATCCGGGTGCTTCACGCCGATTCCCTTGAAGCACTGCCGACCCGCAGCCCCGTGGCAAGCCGCATGGCGATCGTGCTCGGGACGGCGACGTCGAAAGCCGCGCGGGAAATCAAGAGCAAGATGATCACCATCGCGGCGCACGACCTCGGGGTCGAACAGGACCGGATCGAATATGCCGACGGCGAGTTCAGCGTCCGTGGCGAACCCGCGCGCAAGCTGGGCTGGAACGAAATCTGCCATATCGCCCACAAACAGTTCCACCGCATGCCGCCCGGCCACGAGCTCGGCCTGCAGGCCTATGCGGTACAGCAGGTGCCGGGTGCGGGCGGCTTGCCGAACGAAAAGAACGAAGTGCCGTTATATCCCTGCTTTTCGTTCCAGGCCCACGTGCCGCTGGTCGAGATCGACCCGGATACGGGCAAGGTAAAAGTGCATGACTATTTCATCGCCCATGACTGCGGTACCGCGATCAACCCGGATATCGTCCGCGGCATGATCATCGGCGGGGTCGCCCACGGTATCGGCGCCGCGCTTTACGAAAAGTTCGAATACGATGTCGACGGCCAGCTGCTTGCCGGTACTTTCGTTGACTACCTGCTGCCGTCGGCGCACGAAATTCCGGGGGTGACCGATATCGAACACTGCACGCCGTCGCCGCTGACGTCGCTGGGCCAGAAGGGGTCCGGCGAAGGCGGCTATCTCGGGGCACCCGCTGCGATCGCGTCGGCGGTCAACGATGCGCTGGCGCCGTACGACATAGAGATCAACGAACTGCCGATCCGGGCGCGCGACATCGAAGCGGCGCTTTTTGAGAAAACACAATAACGAACGTGACACCGACAAAAGGGAAACAGACATGAGCGACGATATTATTCTGGAACAGGACGGACGCATACTGCGGGCGACCTTCAACACGCCGCCGGATAACGGCGTATCCGACGTCATGGCGGGGCAATTCTCCGAGGCGATCCTGGCCGCCCATGAAAATTCCGACATGGTTCTGCTGCGCAGCACCGGCCCCGATTTCTGCACCGGCCGTATCCGCGATGCCAGCGGCGGGCCGCCGTCGCCGGAAGCATACACCCGCCGCGCGGAATACGATCCGATCTTCAATTGCTACCGCTCCATCAAGGATGCCCAGATTCCGGTCGTTGCCGTAATCGAAGGGCGCTGCATGGGCTTCGGGACGGCGGTGGCGTCGGTGTGCGACGTTTCTTTTGCGAGCAGCACGGCGACCTTCAACATCCCCGAGGTCGGCCATAACGTCATGCCGACGATGGTGATGTCGGCGATTTACGACCGTATGCCGCGTAATGCGATCATGTGGATGACCTATTCAACCGACTTCATCGACGCGGAGCGGGCCCTTACATACGGGCTGGTCAGCCAGGTCGTCGACGCGGCCAAGCTCGACGCAGAAGTCGACCGGTTCTGCGACCTGCTGCTAAGCCGCCCGCGGCCGGCGATCCTCGGGTTGAAGGAATATCTCCGGTCCGCCCCGCGGATGGACGATCAGGGTGCGCTCGATTACGCCCGCAGCATCCATTCGATGGTCAATACCGCCGCGGCGATGAAGAAATAATGCGCGGCTGAAGACGGATTGTAACGACCGGAAACCGGTGAGCCCTGCTCACCGGTTTCTTTTTTGCAGGTCCGCCGCGTAGTCGGCCATCGCGTCGTCGAGCGGGAATTGCGGGGTCCAGCCCAGCTCGTCGCGCGCCCGGCTGACATCCAGCGGGGTGTCGCGCGAAACCGGGGCCTTGCCCGGCGTGATTTCGATCTCGAACCCGGGAACGGCGGATTTCACGGCGGCCACCAGCCGGTCGAAACCGATCACCTCGCCGTAGGCCAGGTTATAGACCGCTTTCGCCGGCAGGCCCGCCGCGGTCGCCGCGAGATCGGCGGCGCGGCCCATATCCTTGGCGTAGATATATTCGAACGCCATGGTCTGTTCTTCGGGAATGACCGCGGTTTCGCCGCGAAGCCCGGCCTCGACCAGCGACTGGACCTTTTCGCCGCCGCCCGACCCGGCCCAGAAATGCCCGACCCCGAATACGTTGGCGGGACGCAGCAGCACCAGTTCGAATTCGCACTCGGCCTGATAGGCTTCGAAGATCAGTTCCTGCGCCGCCTTGGAATTCGAATAGGGCGCGCCGCCGCCGCGGTGGAAGCTTTCATCGATTTTCTCCGGCATCGGCCGGCGCCAGTCGTAGACCCCGAAGGTG
>TARA_R110000868_G_scaffold400051_2_pt1 | contig 26342 bp, 30 predicted proteins | sample TARA_R110000868 | Tara Oceans TARA_R110000868 (sample SAMEA4397489) | marine metagenome | biome: Polar Biome; feature: [SRF] surface water layer (ENVO:00010504); material: water (ENVO:00002006), including particulate matter (ENVO:01000060) such as... | depth 5 m | reverse complement strand
TTACTCGCTGCGTAATTAAATTGCAGTTATTACTTGAAACCGCGACTTATTACGCATTCCCTGCGAAAGCTTAATGGCTGAAGCGATGTTCTCTGTTATTCAATCATTAACAGTGGTAATTGATCAACTAGAGTGTGCCGTATCTAAACACTGCATCACACAGAAGAACTTCCAGCTGTTGACTGAGATAGGAGGCATAGGCAACCTTTTAGGAGCTACTATCGAACTGGAAATCGGTGATATACATCGCTTCCCTACTGCTGGAAATTATTTATCCTATGCGCGTTGCGTTAACATCAATAAAATCAGCACTGGTAAAAAGAAAGGCCATGGAAACCGAAAAAATGGGAATCGTTATTTAGCTTTGGCCTATATGCAAGCGGCTCATTTATCAACTATTTGGGAACCGAACATAAAGCGTTTTTACCAAAAGAAACAAGCGAAGTCTCATATCATGGTTGCCAAAAAAGCCGTAGCTGGAAAGCTGGCAAGAGCCATTTATCATATGCTTAATAATCAGGAGGCGTTTGATGTAGAGCGTGCTTTTGCTTAGCGGTTGCGCTGTGTCGGTAGATAGAAATGGGGTTGGCTTCGAACGATGCCCCTCTGAATGTCACCGACACGGCAAATTCACCATACCGGTTTAACACTAGGTTATTGTAAGCGCCTCGGCTGTGATCCCTAACGTGGTTGGAGTCACATAGTGATAACCATTACTCTGTCCTTGGGCAATTGGACACAAGTCAGGCACCGATATTTTTCTGGGGTAGATAACTACCAGGGGCTGCAATAATCATTGAATAATGCCGATTGCCAACGCCTTGATCCAGATGGGTGACTGCTGCGCTTCTTTATGAAGTAGTACGCTGACCGAAAATTCGGACGCGAAGACAAAAGCTTATGTTGTTTAAAATATCAAACAGGGTTTGGCTAATGGGTGCCCCCACTTATTTCTTATTTCAGGAAGCTCCCTGTGCGAAGCCGCATGCAGGGTGTTGTGGGGGCTGAGGGTTAGAGATCATCAGTTATCCGATTTATAACGCTTTGTAGTAGCCATTATGAGAGAGCTGCAATGTTCTTAGTAATGGGTATTGCTCAGGTATTGCATTTTTGGCAACAATGCCACACTCGATTACTTTTTCACGTATTTCAGCTAGCAATTCATCAATTGATATTATTTTTGCCCCAGCTAGAAAGTCACGTTTTTTAGGATGTGAAACAAGCACAGCCACTTGCTCTATTTCAATACTTGAATCTAGCCACGTAAAAACTTCGCTGAGAATATAACTTCTTGCGGAGGTAAATTTTTTAGTGAACCTTTCTTCTCGTGTTGCCCACGAGTGAGCGTCAATTGATGGTTCCAGATGTATCAAATGACCTGTATGTGGATCGAAGGCTATAACATCTAGCTCCATTTCCCAACCCCCATGGCTGAGCTTGCCCACCTTGATATTTTGTTTTACCAAGTAGCCTTTCCAGTCATAATATTCAGCTATCAAGTTTTCTAAGTGAGACATGACTTCCCTGAGTTATAACTCTTCAAAAACTGGTACAGCTTTGCTGCATTTGAGTACTTTGATTTATTACATGCTGAACCCATTCAAGTTGCTTTTTGTAGATTCTGGGTAGTGGGTGGTAGTAAGAATATTTAGTATTGGCTTTTAGCATTCCAAGTGGATTATTAATACATAAGGAATCTATAGCCAGTTTTGCTAACGGCACTAGAGCTGAGTTAACTCCCCAACCAAAGATGACAGGTACATTTTGAATAAATAGCTTATTCAACTCAGCTTTCCGATTGATTGAGAAGATGGAATGATCTACTAATTTTGAATCGTCAGATTTTACGAATTTATAAAGATCATTTGAATTTGGCGTACGAAGGTCTGACAGATTTAGAATTCTGGCATAATTAAATGAAGCCCTATTCATGATCTTCATTACTTGCTGCTGCGTAGCATCTGGTTCAGCTTCAGATGGCACTGAATTATTATCGACGCTATCTAAAGGATAAGAAGATCCAGGATTCATCATCACAACCATAAGATCGGGGATGGTTTGTGCTTCATCCTTTCTCTTTATATCGAGATACTTTCTGAATTTATAACCGCAGGATTCGTAAAAAAAACCTGTAACTTCAAATTCGGCGCTCAATTTGATTCCTTGACTGCATATAACGCTTACTTAAATAGTGAGGTATTTATGTCGATTTAATTTCTAATTCTTATCAAATATATTTAGCTGGCTCCAACGCTACCATTAAAACCGCTAGAACTTCCTCCGTCATAAAACCCACCACATCGATTATAGAGGTCGGCGACAAATGTAAATACTAATAATTCTCACTTGTCACCGACCCTTTAGTTTGTTGAACTTACTTTAAACTTAAAACTTTACAGCGGCATGATTGAGATTTACAACAACTTCTCCAGCGCTATCAATTCGTAACTGAATATGGCCCATTTGACTAGCGTAAACCTCACGGTTTTTTGCAATGCCAGCAACAAACCCTTCAACAACTTTAGGTCTTTTTGGTGGTTTTGTTTTTTTAATCGTCGTAGAGTAAAGCCTATTCGTAATACCCTTTAACCTTTCGATATCTGCATCACGAGGCAAATTACTTCTATTATAGGCAGTTAAAATACTTATTGGATTATTAGGATCCACCATTTTATCCCATACATCATCACAATGACCATTTGATGAGCCGTGATGAGGAACTTTAACTACAAGAGCTTTCCCATTACCTCGAGCAGGTGAATTAACTACAGCATCCCAGCCTAACTGCAAATGAGCATGAACCTCTAAATCAGCACCCAATAAAATATTAGCTTGTGGAGATTCTACCCACAGAGCAATTGCATTAAGATTTGCCGTTGGTTTAGGAAGAGTATTTTTATGCTGCGTCAATTTTCGCTTAGCAGTAGATAGCTCCAACTTAGATTGAACTACAGATGCTGACGACGGAGAAAGTGATTTTATTTTCACCCCGTTAAGATTAAGAATATCCTGAAAAGGGCCTACCATAATCAAACAACAAGGCTTAGCTTTATTTTTCAACCTTGGTATAAGTATATCGATCGTTTTCGACAACTCACCAAGTCCAGATGTCATCCCCGCAGGCAATGGTGACTCATCAAACATAGACTTCAGAACTAGAAACTCTTTTTCGAGCAATGCTGAAGATATTGCAACTTGTGCATTAACACAGCAACGGACGATATCACTCATCCCCCTCACATGATCATCATGCCAGTGAGATATCACGACAAGCTTTACATCCGTCTCAGGATTAACACCTATTGAATATAAATACTCTAGTGCGACAGCTTTTTTTGTGGCTGGGTTAATGCATGAGTCCACAATAACCCAGCCCTGCGCCCCCATATGAACACAAAGAGATTCGCCTACTCCAGGACCAAAAAGAGAAACCTCAATAGTTTCATTGTCTGGCTTGGCATTACTAATTGACACCGAATAGTTCTAACAATTTGTCGGCCTTAGACTCTGATTTAGCTATATCACTAGTACTAAACCCTTTCAATCTACTAATACGCAATAAGGATTTTTTCTCTTTCGTACCGGAGCTGTCAACACCATAACCAATGGTCCAATAAAATACAGCACCTTCTCTTAGTATACTGAGATCAGAAATACTTAACTCATCAAATGATATAGTAACTTTCTCAAGCGGATTAGCAGGGTCTGTCTTGTCCGCTATTTCAGCGTCAAACTCTTCCTTATCCTCATCAATCGACAACACCAATCCTTGCCACTTCTGTAAAAGCTGAAATGATCCTGATAATTTTTTATATACACCTACGCGTGCGCTTACGGCAGGCATAATATCCATATTCGCCTGATCAAATGTATCGTTGACCTGTCCATTACTAGATGTATCGACCCGCCGCGCCGTTATGTTTTCTTTTACTTTATATCCTGAATTAGATACAACACTTTCCCCATACCTATAATTTGGTAATACTGTGTCAATTATATCAATTTGCATCAATGCCTCCTAAGACCGAATTCACTATGGTTTTTGATACATCCATAGTATCTTCCCATACATCACCAATCAATTGAGAAACAGGGATCTCCACTAACTCTTTAAAATCAATATGGCTATTCACTTTGAAAACTAATTCTGGGGACGGCTCAGGTTTTGTAGGAGCAACTGAAACACGTATAAAACCTGGTAACTCATCAGCTCTAGGATACTGAACCTCAACAACCCTCATACCCACATCTTTTTCTGTTAATTTAGGAAATGGAGGTAGCCAATTTATTTTAGGTGTTAATAAATGACCAACCTTATGCCATGAATCTACATCCTTACACCGATACTCAAAATTAGAATTTATGCCTAAAGCTGTTATTGGCGATTCAGACAAAATCATAAATACATTAACAACAATATCTCTAATCTCTTCGGATCTTGATGTGCTATTCGACGCTATAAGAAAACGAGTCTGTGTTACCTCTAGGGCAAACCATGATGTAGAGAATTTCGCAACATCGGGATGGCAGACCTCAAGCGAGGCTGCCTCAGCCTCGGCCTCAGATATAATTCCATGCTTTGAAAACCACTCAGGATGAAATATTGCGGGGTTAAAAGAACCTATAATAACAAGATTTAATTCATCATTAACAAGCTTGTAGTTATCCATTTAGCCCCATCGGTCGTTATAAAGTTCGTAAATATGCATGAGAAATATAGTTTAACGGGGCGAGCATAGCAACCCCCCCCGACTCGCCTCCCCTTACTAACTAAAATGATATTGATAGAATCAAAAAAACCGACAAAATACTTATCGCAAAAAAATATCAAACTCTCCAAACTTTCAATCATAAGTATATTTATGGTTGAAAGTTTGGATTTAATAGGGACTTAAATCGACAGGCACAAAAAAATCCCGCGATTAAGCTGGATTCTAAGTCATTGAATTACAACGATATTTTTGTGGAGCCTAGCGGGATAGAATCGCTGACCTCAACACTGCCAGTGTTGTGATGCCTCCGCTGTTATCCATAGTCATAAGGTTAGCGACTCCGTACAGTGTTGCTTATTCACCCCCCAACGCAAATTGAGGGTTTTCTGTTTGCCCGATGCCACGCTATGGCCTTAGCGAGTTGGTCTTCGCTGGGCATAAGTCTCAGTAAACGCTCTAGGGGTTCGTTATGATGTTTAGCATACTGTTCCATGATGACCACCCACGCGACAGTGAGTCCATAGCGAGTGACAGATGCTTTTTTACGCCGACTGTTAACACTTGCGGATATTGTGACGCTTACGCCCTTTTTAGACGTTTGCAGGGCGAACCAAACACCTTCTACGGCGGTTTTCGCAAAGGGGTTACGTACTTGGGTATCGAGTTTAGCGGGGGCAGCTTTTTTCTTGGGCGGCGCTTTCAGTAAGTTGTCGCTGGGCCGGTCAAAGTACCAGTACCAGCCATTGAGGTTGGGTGACACCGGCTCGTTGCTTATAGAGGATCTACGGCCACCCCCAGGTTCGCGCTGGCGGGATATGTCTTTGAATCGCACAACGCCGATAGAATCTTGCGGAAAAAACACCGGATTGGTGGCGTAGCCTCGGCCCGTTTGTGGCTTTTGGGTATCAACGTGGCGATAGCGAAAGCGCAAGCTGTGGACGCAGACTTTGTTGCGCAAGGCTACGGGTGTGTCGCCGTGTAGGGATTGGAGTCGTGCAATGTCTTGGTGTAGGTGCCAAGCACGTTGGTCGGTGGCGTTCTTAGCGTATTCCTCCAGAGCGGCAATGGCCTCGCGCACGGTTTTACGTTCGCTGGGCGGTGTTGATACCCAAAACCACTGCAATTGGGTGATGGGTTTGCTGATATGGGGCAGCTTACAATCGCACCGGTCTAGGTCTAGTGATGGCTGGTCAATTTTTTTGAGGATATCACGTAGGTGTTCGCTGGCCTCGCCGGGTGACTTAGCGAGTTTGCGCACACGGCTATGGATGAGTTTAAAGTGTTGCTTGGCGGCATTGACCTGTTGGATGGTGTTTATGACGCGCGGTGATGCACTAATGGCCATGGACCAAAATTCGCGGCTACCGGTGCTGTAGTCGATGTTGCTGAGTGTTTTGGCGATTTGCTGGCGTGCTTGCTGGTCGTTGAGTGGTTCTTCATCAACGGGTTGCTCTTCCATGCCTGGCGAATAGATACGTTTGGCGTATACGCACTGGCAGGCTTGCTCATCGTGGACAAGACTTACGATCACATCGAGGTGAGAGCGCAGTATGTTGAAGGCGATAGTGAGCGCGTTTACTTGGTGTCGTGTGTCCCAAGCTATGCCTTCGCTCAGTAGTTCGTCATCGCTAAATTTTGAGGGTAGTGTAGTCATACTCTAAAGAGTACCAGATTAATTCCATACGGCAAGCACCCTCCTTATCCAACCCAACACTCTCTGCCCGCCCTCTCGACGAAGACATATAGAAGGGGGGTTGGCTCCCGCCACCGCCACCCCCCCAGCAGTCGCTTTGCGACTGCCGAAATACGCTGTAAGCGGGAAAAGAAAGCCAATTAGAACAGGGAGACAGAGGTGGTATGTTTTCATCAATAATTACCTCTGTTGGTATGGAATTAAAAAAGTACTTTTTATTATGTTCTTTTACTACCTTTCGCTAAGAAATTAGAAAGTCTCAACTAAACTTTATAAAAGCTATTAGTCATAATATATACCTCTTCATGAGTGTGTACCCCAAATAGCCCTCGCCTACTGCCCTATCTCAGCCAGGAACAAGTTGCTGGACACTTTTGTTTTTTACTAAATACACTTAGACCGTTCTGACACCTCCGTAAGCTAGTGCTACTAATCTATAGCATTATGAATCATGAGCGTAACCATGCTGGCTAAGATCTGTTGCGCATTAAAGCCTATGGAAAGAAACTCACTATTATCCCGACTTTGACTAGAAAACCACTATGAGCACACCCAATGACCATCTATTTTTTTATATGGCCATGGCCAGCGTGTATTCTCCCGTACTTGCCATTAATATCTATATCTTTCACAACGAAGAAGATTTTGGATTATCGCCTGTCGATGATGTTACCTCACTACAAGCGTTAGGATGATAACGGATTCCTGTTTGTGCATCCGGAGGGAACACCAATTGTCGACAATATTTACCAGTGCAATAAAACCCTAAATATCAAAGATATGTTAAGCAAAAAAAATTACTAGCAGGTACTAATCGTCACAGAAAATTGAGAACTACAACGTAAATATATAGGTATTCCCGAAAACAACATCGCTTTACTAAAACCCTGTATTGACGCTAGTATTTATATATATACAAATACTAGGAAAATCTACCACTAATCCTAATTAGTAGTTAAATATTTAAACTACCAGTTATAATTCATTAGAGGTTTAATGTTTAATTAATTGATTAAATAATTCCAATGGCCGATCACTTAAATAAATTATTATAATATAGTCGAGAAACACCTTTTTTCAATAGAGGCGGTATATCTGGACCGACGGTAATAATTTGGTTGCGTAGATAGCAATATCTTGGTGAGACAGTAAGCTAAAAAATTGAATAATTCTTATTTACTACAAATAAAGAATTTGAAGTCGGCCTGTTCCTGTAAATATTTCTCTCAACCTCTACAGTTTAGCGTCTTTATTATTGTACTTTAACTACAGCTGCATTATGTGGTGGTAGTTTTAAATCACGTAATATCTCTAGCTTTTCCTTATCGCGATTCAAGGTGTCGTTAGATATTTTTTGCTGTGTCACAAAGTGCTCAGTTGGGTAAAATTCATAATAAAAATCTTCTACTTTTTTCGAGCGAGTTGAACTGCTGCCATATATTGCCCTTTTTTCAACTCTGCTTAAAATAAAGTCTTTACCTTCCAAAGAATCTTCTTTGATCCCCTTAGGTAAAACCAGTTCTTTCAGCGCCCTTTCCAGTGGTCTAAACAATTGTGATTGTGGCCTTGTGCGGTCATGCTCCATCCCAGCACCAATCAGTATGGATGAACCTTTTATTGGTCCGTAGGGGTCGTTTTTTGACGCCTGCACATACACATGAGAAAGTCGCCTTTCTAAGTATCGAGCTAACGTAGTTCGCCTTGATCTTATTCTGGCATTGTTATAGTGCCTAACATTTAAATTTTTAATGTCTTCGGCAATCAACGGATGAAACTTACACATCAACGTGTGCTGATCATCACCCTCAAAGGCATCTTTGTATCGCTCATCTTCATAGCTAACGAGCAACGGCAGCAAAGGCGACCTTATTGGTCTAACCTTATTGTCCACTCCAGAGCGTACCCTGAGTTCAGTAATTGAGCCACTTAGAACATCTAACGCTTCATTAAGCTCACTGTTATTAAAACTATGACCTAGAACCTCTCTTACTTGGCTGCGTGTAAATTTCAGAGCAGCTTCACCGCCATGAACACCAAAGCTTCCACGCGACGTTGAGCAAATATATTTTAATGCATCCAACACATGCTCTTCACGCTCACCTAGATTACGGTAAATTCTCTCCCCTTTGTGCTTGCCCGTTCGCGCCTTGATATTAGCAGCACTTTGATCCAGCCTTGCTGTTTGACCACCTATCTCAATCATTCTTACAACAGTTGTCTCGTCAGCAGTTACAGCGCCCGAAAAAATTAGCTTGTTTCTATCGGGTATAAACCACGGAACTAGATCGACAGAGCCCTCTGACATGCTTACCAATTCTGTCTGGTAAGTTCTATCAAAGTTCGTATCACTAAGCGGTTTATCGCCTAAATCGAACTGTGCTTGTCGTGTGGCTTGATTGTCCAAACTCATTGCATTTCGTGGCCTGTATTCAGTTGGAGCTAATATGGTGTATGTTTTTGGACTCTGCAAGAAGTTTTGGGTGGGTTGGTGGCAAGGTATTTATATTAATATTCCCTTTTGCATGAAAATCAGCTTGGTGGTACATTTCTGTAAATAATTGATAACAAAGTATTTTTTTAGTTTATTTCCACTATTGTCCATTTCCTTGCCACCAACCCCATGCTCCTTGTCACCGTTCCACCAGCTAAAACGGTGTTATCCCTGCTTTCTAGCAAAACCCTTATTCCATATTTTCACCTGATTTTTCTTGATAAAACTGAAGAAGAATCTAGGCAATAGGTGTGACTCCACTCCCCTCTTTTTAGCCAACGCTAAAAAATCCACAAAGAATAAATCGAAGTCTTCTTCATAAACTATCAATTCGGTAAATATTGTAGCGGTGAGTGATTTGCTTGGCCTCCAGTTTGAAATATCGAGGTTAGCTATTGGCACTCGTCTTTGGAGGTAGTCTTTAAACAGGCCATATTTAGAGATAACTATTTCAGTACTTTGGTTTCCATCGAATATGAAGTGAGACAACTGGTTATCAATTACTTCCTTCCAGTAACCTAGGTCTTCCAGTTCTTTATATTGAAGTGTTGTGGGTTGCCATAACCCGATCTTGCGGTGCTTAGCTTCAATTACGACAGACTGACGGAAAAACCTTGTCCTCAAAAAAGTCACGAAATCGTGATCTCGACTCATACAATAGCCTGGGCGCTTGCTTATGGCGCTTTGATATTCAGCAATGGCGGTTTCTATTAATGTCGATGGGTAGCCTATCTGCCTTAAAACTAGCTGTGCTTCGCTGCTCGGCTTCCAGCTCATACAGATTCTAATTCCGACTGAGATAAACCAAAGAGGTCATCACCACCATTCTCAATCACCCCCGCAGCCTCATCTTGTTGCACAAGTCTTTTAAACTGCCGAGCAAGAGCTTTGTTGTGATCTGATTCATCACCTACGATAGGATCGAGCCTGTCCCTCCAGATTGTTACAACTGGATAGAGCTTTCGCGCCTTCCTTTTTAATTTCCGTTTTTTCCGATAAATCTCTTGAGATAATTCTTCGTTCATTTCAACTTTGAAGTAATAACCGTTAAGCCAAAACGTCCCTTCGGGAACTTCACCCTCAGTATATTCAAATCTTACTGACTCGGCATGAGGGCTCTCGTCTTCCCTAGCGTCTTGTCTTTCAAGCAATTTGTAGAATTGCGTTTCAAAATGTTGCATTGCTGCAGCTGGGCGCACTCTTTGCTGGAGAATATCGAGAGTGTATTGGTGATGGTTGTTTCCGCGACCTTTATCCCTAACACCTACAACCCCCTTTACCCAGTTGTTTAATCTGTGCGGGAGGTCATAACGCTCTGCTTTAAGGCTTTCGTGATTTATAAAAGCTACCCGCTCTCCAATCATGGATTTAAAAACAAAGTCATGGAATTTAACAACGAAGTACCTATCCTCAGACAATTCAAATTCTTCGCCATTTCTTCCGGTTTGTGTATACCAGTCACTAGCCGAATAAAATTCCGTGATGTATCTATATTCACCTTTCGTCAGCCCGTTGGCTGGCATGTAATTACTGCGCCAGATTTCAGAGTTTGAGGCATCAACTTCAAATTTTGTATCTTTCAATCTAGCCAGCATTTTCCTAACATTATTTCTATTTTCTATTTTGTTCGACTTCAATCCAATCTCATTAGTGAGTGCATAAATGTCGAAAAAACAATATTCATCAATTATTTTTGCAGGTATGTTTTTTGAAAACATATCTGTCTGTTGATTGTTCGCTTGTTTCAACATTCCATTCAAGGCCATGATGATTCGTTGATCTGAGCTAAACATAATTCCAGACCCTTCGGTTGTTGATGTTGAGCTTACAACCTCAATGGAATCCGTTTCTGTTAGGTGGTAACTACATTTTATAACCGTTTGTTTATCTACTCTTGAACGAGCTGCGCAGTCTAAAATTGAGAATGCACCTTCCATATAAGGCTGTATTTCTCCATCGGCTTCGAGTTTTGTTATGCCGTAATCTTCCAATGTATCCGAGTAAACAATTAGCTTTGATTTTTGTGGCCTTCCTTGCGGCGCAGGCGATCTTGATCTTTTATTTTCAAGATGTTGTTTGAGTGCTACCAGTGATGTGATGTTGTGAATGTTGGCCGTTTTTCGTTTACCATCTTCCTCATATACTTCTCTTGATATTACCAAGCAGTTAAGGGCTTCCAGCTCTTTGACTCGTCTGATTACCATGCTGTTTGCAGTTGATAGTGGCTTTAACTCTTTGCCTGGCCCAGAAGCAGCCTTATAGGAAGAGAGGGCTGTTTTTAATTCCTCCCTGCTCAGTAATGTATTTCCTATTTTTTTTGAATGAATGATTGTCGCAACGACAAAATCTTTCAATCCTGAATAAACGTCCAGATCAATAATACTATTGGCCTCCTTTAAGGCCTTTTCAGAAAGCTTGTATATTGCTATTGGTCTTGCCATTTTTTTATTTAGCCGTTCACCGTGTTGGACTTAATTCACTATAGCACAGCCAAAGAGCGTGTTGTACTTTTTGCATTCTCCATCCCGCTAGGGGTATGTCCGAATACAAATTGAATAATTCTGGTTTTATTTCGGATATCTTGAATACATTGCATATACTGAGTAAGCGACAATAATGTGTATTTTATTGAGTGAAATCAGCAGCTTATCATCCCCTCCCTATAAGTAACTGGCTTTATTTCCAAAGTAACCGGCATTAAAACCAAAGTTACTGGCATTAATTCTAAAGTTACTGGCTTTCTTTGTTAGCTTCTTCAAAGTAACTGGCATTAATCGCTTTAAAACTCAAAGTTGCTGGCATTAATTCTAAAGTTACTGGCATTTCCGCCCTTTAAAGGCCTCTTTATTCCACAAACCTATCCACAGGTGGTCGCCTATCGACTAATCCTTCTATTTACCCTCTCCTCCATGGTTGTTTTTCTTGTTTATTTTAAATAACAGACTTAGTTGCGTGATTAAGGTTGAACTTAAAGGTTTTTTTTTATTATAAATATACAATTCATAAATATTACGATAAATTAGATAAAAAAGTGAATTATGACAAAAAAGAAGGAAATACTGAATGGCAACCTCCAATACGCAGAAAATTAAACTAATTGATGGATGGATAGAGGGTTGTGGTGATTTTTTGAAGGATTTACATGACTTCTCTAATGAGCATGTTGATCAGAGGCGCTTTAAAGGGGACGACCTAGTTAAGGCTGCTGGCGTTAGCAGCCTAACAACCATTTATAAGGCTCAAACCGAAGGGAGGCTTCCACCACCTGACTTGAATGAAAAAAACAGAAGGCTTGGCGCTACGTTAGAGCAAGTTCTTGAAATGCAGCGTTACTTCAAAACATCGCCCTCCCCCCTTCCAGGCGAAGAACCCCAGATCATTTCATTTACTAACTTTAAGGGCGGTTGCTATAAATCGACTACAGCTCAATATGCGGGGAGCTATTTTGCCAATAAAGGCTTTAAGGTGCTTCTTGTTGATCTTGATCCCCAAGCAACTTTAACAATGTCGGTTGGCCTGTTCCCAGATATTGATAGCTCGTTTGATACATCCATGGCTCCCTACATTCTGGATCTTGAAGGCGCTCCGGCTGACGAGGTAAGAACTGTCGTCAAAAAGACTTATCTACCGAACATGGATATCATTCCATCAGCGTTAGAGCTTGCGTCTGTTGAGTTCGATTTAACGAATGAGACAATGGAAGCCAGAAATGCAGATGACCTGGAGTGGCTGGCCTCTATCTTCTATAGAGTTAAGAATGTACTTGAAGAGCTTAAAGGGGATTATGATATTATTATCCTTGATGGCACGCCGAGTCTCGGCTTATTGCCGCTTAACATCATCCTTGGCTCCGACACAGTTATTGTGCCAGTGCCAACAGAGCCTGCCGACTTTGCTTCAACAAGGTCATTTGCAAAGCTTTATAGACAACAAGTCGAAATTCTAAATACAGCTTTTGGGGAGACACTTACATTCCCAGACATGAAATTCTTACCAACTCGCTATTCTCCCTCAGAGCATAACGCAACCGTTAGCTCGAAAGAGATATTGGAGGCGATTAGGGAGACGTTCGGTTCGAGCTGCTTTGATACCGTTATCCGAAAGCATGAGGCTGTTGTCAGCAACCTTAGCTTCTTCAGGAGAACAGTGTTTGATGTAAACCCAGGGGATTGTAATGTCTCTAGGGACGCACGAAAGAAAGCCATAGCAAACTTCTCCACGGTCTTTGATGAAATTCTGGAAAAGGTTATTTACCCTAAATGGGAATCCAAAAAACGTATGCTGGAAGCTAAAAGAGAAGCTGAGCTGGCCATGCTGGAAGAGAAGGGGATAGTTCAATGAGCAAAGTCGACGTTAAATCATTTCGCAAGAATCGCTCAGAAAAGTCAGATGCGCCAATGACGGAACAGCAAGTGGCCGCCTCTGAAAGGGAAAAATATACAGCTTCACCAGCCTTAGGAGGGAGAGGGAAGGGAAGGGTTAGCGCAAAAACAGAGAGGAAAATACTTCACTTACCCGTTACAAAAAAAGATATCGAATTAACGGCAATGTATGTATCTCCTGCTGACTGTTTGATACATCCTAGAAATCGCCGCAACCAATCTTTGTTACGCGAAAGCAACCCAGATGTAATGGATCTAAAAAAATCAATTATGGAGGAGGGGCAGAGAGATCCCGTTCTTGCGCGGCACATCACCGTTGATGGCGAGCAAAGAGTTGAGATTATTGATGGCTCTCGACGCCGCTTTGTTTCGGAGCTGATCGCCAAGGATAACCCAGACTATAAATTGAAAATTTGGTTTGGCCGTGAAATACCAGATACGGATGCGGATTATTTAACAAAGGTTGAGAACGAACTTCAAAAGAGGGTTTCGGCATGGGAGACAGCCCAATACCTGAAGCGTTTAACCGAAGAAAACCCAGGCATTACCTATCAGATAATTGCTTACAACGAGAAGATGTCGCTAGGATCTGTTTCGGCTCACTTGGCGTTATCCAGAGTGCCTTATGAGGTTGTAGCGTTATTGAGCTCACCTGATCTTTTAGCAATACAATCATCTTTGCCGCTAATGAAAATCCTCGATAGCCTTGATCCAAAAGCGTATAGCGCACTTCTATCTGATTTGCAGGGTATGGTTTTATTCACATCAACAAGCGACCTGCTAAATGAGGTCAAGGCATTGATTGGCAAGAATAATGCTATTCAAACGCCCGCCGCCAACAAGAAAATCGAAATCAAATATGGCAAAAAGCTACGCGCGGTAGTGGGCAAGAATAGAACTAAAAAAGGGCAATACAAGCTGGACTTGTACGATCTTTCTGATGATGAATACACGAAGGTGATTGAGTCAATAACGAAGATCCTTACCCAATAACTCAAGTAAAACCCACCCTTTTATCCCCGAATTTTCAGGCCTGAAAATTCGGGGATACTTTCTTCTAAGTTGTTAATAAATAAGAATAAAACACTGTTTTTTGCCCGTGCAAAAATGCACGCTTTAGTCGTTTATGTCGTTAGATATGGTGGCAAGCTGATGAGCTGCGCAACCCATTAGCACTATATGGAGAAATGCTGGATCTGATCTATTCCAAGCATTCAGGGTTGAAGCTGACCGGCCGGTAATTTCTGAGACTTGCTTTAGATTCTTGAGCCCAAGCGCCTTAGCCTTTTCTGATGCAGTCATTTATTGATGCTCATAGTCATGGTGTTAAACGGGTGAAACTTGATATTGAAACCCAGTGTGATTGTCTATAACAGGCCAGCCTTGTGAGCTTTTAAATGAAATGGAAGCGTCAAATGCAGTCCAGGGCAGGTAGTTAAACATGACTTCCGCAACACCTTGGCCGGTCCTATTGGCTGTTACGCATAGCTCAAAGTCTTTTATCGCAAACTCTCTCATACAGCGCCTCAACCTTTCCTAATATCGTGTGCCTGGCTATTGCCCTTAACAGCCCTAGCCGCCACTATTATGTCTGCTAATACCCTAAGATCGCCTGGCTCCAAATCATTTACAGGCAACCCCCAGCCTTGGCCAGTTACGGGGCTTCTAACGACATGCGTTTCACCTTCCCTGTATTAGCTGTCCTTGTTTGCCACGATATTTCCACTAACGGTAGATTTATATATATTCAATTCCTCAAAATTGGTTTTGTACCATGGTGGTACAAGATTGGTTTTATTCCTACACCGAGTCGGCGCTTCGCTTGAGCTTTGCTGCCCTAGCCCTAATTGCCTTACCGTGGTCGGGTAGGTCGGCTACCTTGTTTTAGCACAACTCTGGCAAACAGGGTTGTTTGTTCTAAGGTGCCACATCTTAGTCTTTGTATGGCAGAAGTAGCAGGCCTAAGCTAGCCCCCCCCAAAATTTCCAGCTAAACCTGCATCTTCTTTTGTTAGTGGTACAGCCATTTGCTTAATTAGCTCCTATATCAACAGCTGGTACGCCAGTCTCAAATGCATAAAAATGCCCTGCTAAAGACTTAACATCTCCTGCAAAGCTGAAGTCTCTTTGAACCTGCCCTAATGTCTCTGGCAGCGTTCTATCCCGAAGAATGCAAGCACGAACTAGATTCCTAATCTGATCTCTACCGTAAGAGGTGTTGTTCACAGAAGGCTCGTAGGCGCTAGGTGGTGTATCTCTATCAATTAGCCCCATTGTCGCCAAAACTGTTCGGCTTTCCTGTGCTCTTCTGTGAAGTAATCCATATAGGCCGCAGCTTTTCTAATCGTCTTAACATTGCGCTTTAAAAGCGTATTGTTTCGCGTATCAACTATTTGAAATAACCCAAGCTCATCTTTTTCAAGCCTTGCTGTTTTCAAATCGTTCACCTTGCCGTGATTTAAAGTACATACCCATTATAAAGGCTATTAGCAGTTATACAGCGCTTAATAACAGTATATGTTTATAATTGGTTCATAACATGTATATATCGTTTTATATGCGGGACGGTTCAGCATATCCATGCTGCTTGTTGGCTTAGCATTAATCGTCTGGTCGGGTAGAAAGGGCAGGGCTTTAGGCGGGCACAGACAAGCTTAGAAGGCGTGGCCATTACGGGTATTTTAATATATCAAAGAGTGGCCAAATGGCCACATTATGGTCGCAAGCCCCTAGAAGCGGTGGGGTGCAGAATGATTGTTATGGCGACATGAGGCTTTTAGTGATGCTTAGCGTGCCATGTGGCACGCTTAATGGTATGATCCAACAATGAACTATGACTACTGCATGGCGCTCGATGACGAAGAGGCCTTGAAAACACTGCTCTCACCTAGCTCTCCTGCGGAACAGGCTGAGGCTATAGCCTTTCTTGTAGATCAAGAAGGTTACACTGCGGCTGCTGTAGCCGGTGCCATTGGCATAGGTGACTATGAGGCAAGACGGATGCTGCGCATAGGGCGTAATTGCTCATCCTATGTTAAGCGAATGCTACACAAAAGAGGGCAGTGGGTTATCGGCTCCCCGCAACCGGTGATAGGCGGCTACTTCTCACTAGGCCATGCCAGGGCGCTAGCTGGTCTAAACCACGGTGATCAGGACATACTTGCTGCTAAAACTATTGCTGGCCGGTGGTCCGTAAGAAAGCTGGAAAGGGTTGTGACGGATGGAGGTGCTACTACCAAGGATGAGAACGCTGAATACTTTAAACAACTAAGCAGTTACCTATCGGAAAACCTTGGCCACCCAGTACAGGTGAAGTGTGACAAGAACAATACAAATAACGGCAAGATAGAAATTAGCTATGTGGGGCTAGATAAGTTTGATGCTATTGTCGATAAGATGGGTATAAACCTAGAAGACACTCTATAAACAAAGAATAGTTTACGTTAGAGGCACAATAGGTGCTTAGTGACAATATTCCTTTATAAAACCAGCCAATCACCCCAAAGCCGTATAAAGCCTTTAAATATAAAGAATCCTTTATATTAGCGTGGTTTTAAAGGCTTAATATAAATAATTCTTGATATATAGCTATGCACTCCTAAAGCCAGTAAAATAAACTATACTTTATGTTATGGCGTTAATATGTCCTTAACATAAAATTTCCTTTATTTGTGGGGTGACAAGTGGCGAACATTACACGCAGCATGAGCGATAAAGCCATTATGGCTGAGCTGGGCCGAAGGCTTAAAAGCAAGCGACTAGACCGCGAGTTGAAACAATCTGATATGGCAGACGATATAGGCTGCTCTCTACCAACCTACGGCAAGCTAGAAAAAGGGCAGGGCAGTTTAGGCAACTTCATTGCCGCCATGCGAGTACTGGGCAAGCTAGATGAACTGAATCTAATTATGGACGATTCGTTTATTAGCCCTATTAAGCAGTTTCAGGCAGCGCCTAAAAGAAAGGTAAGGATAAGAGAGTCATCTTTGGAGCAAGGCAGGCCGGTAAAAACTGAGAAAAAAAGTGCGTCAGCAATACAGGGGCGTGTCATCAAGGCTCACATGAGAAGCGAGCTTAAAGGTGCGGCACTGTCGGCAAGGGCTTCGGTTGAAAAAATCGGGAGAAAAAAATAAATGATAGAGCCAGTCGATTTTGCCGAGGTGTATATTTGGGACGTTCGCGTAGGCGTTGTAGCCTATGATCGTAAAAGCGGTTTAGCTAGCTTTGAGTATGACTCGAACTGGATTGGCTATGACATAGAGCTATTCCCGATACACATGCCGCTAAGCAGGGAGACGTATTCATTCCCCGCGCTACCTAGAGAAACGTATAAAGGCCTACCGGCTGGCTTGGCTGATACACTGCCAGATGACTTCGGAAATGCAATTATAGACACTTGGCTAAGCAGGCAAGGTCGGGACAAGGCTTCATTCTCGCCCGTAGAGCGCCTGCTTTATACAGGCAATAGAGGTATGGGGGCGCTGGAGTATAGGGACGCAATCAACCTTAACAATGGTGGCCCACAAGAATTGCAGCTCGACTCGTTAGTGAAGGTTGCACAGGAGATATTAGATAGCCGTGGAGAGCTTACTGTTGATCTGGCTGGTGACGAAGAGCAAGCGATAAAGGATCTGTTTCAGGTAGGGGTGTCTGCTGGGGGCGCAAGACCCAAAGCGGTAATTGCGATTAACGAAGATAGAACATCAGTTTTGTCAGGCCAAGCAGATGCACCGGAAGGTTACGAACACTACTTGATTAAGTTCGATGGCGTGACGGAAAAAAACCAAGACAAAGAAACCTATGGCGACCCGCAGGGGTTTGGCCGGTCTGAATACGCCTACTTTCTCATGGCTAGAGACGCAGGGATTACCATTAGCGATTGCGAGCTGCTGAAAACAGGTGACTTAGCCCACTTTATGACAAAGCGTTTTGATAGAGTCAATGGAGGTAAATTGCACTACCAATCGTACTGCGCGATGGGGCATGTAGACTTTAGACAAAAGGGCGCTCATAGCTATGAAGGCTTGCTTGGCACTATGCGAGAGCTAGGCTTGACCAGGGACGAGCAAATAGAGCTGTTTAGGAGATCTGTATTTAATATCGTGGCTCGCAATCAAGACGACCATACGAAGAATTTTGGATTTTTACAGGGTGGCGATGGCGTATGGGCATTGGCACCGGCCTTTGACGTTGCGTATTCGTACAACCCTAAAGGTGACTGGACTAAATACCACCAAATGTCGGTAAACGGGAAGGTTGGAGATTTTACGCGAGCAGACCTGTTAAGCGTGTGTGACAAAATAACAAACTTTAAAGAAAAGGAAGCTAACGACATTATCAACAGAGTGGTTGAGATTGTATCGCAATGGGATAGCTATGCAGAAAGGGCAGGGGTGTTTGACTGGTACAAAAAACAAATAGCCAGCAACCTTCGGCTAGGCATTTAGCTCGAGCCTCTTTACCTCACCTCACCTGATAGCTGTGAACCTCGAATTTCGTAATTTATACCAGATATCTGAAATATCTTTTTCACCATAATAACGGCTCATTATTATCCATTTCTAACATTTTTCAACTGACCGTATTTATCCTGATAATAGTTACCGCCGCGAGTCACCACACTCTGCCAGTAACAACCTACTACCGATAAACTAGCAGCATGTGTGACTTACAAACACTTTTTAATCAGTGATATATCACTGATTAATCACCAGCACGCATTATTATTTAGATATATTTTTCCGACCAAGCCTTTTTGCGTTAGCAGGTAGTGATTAGTTACTGATTAATCACTACCTGACGCATCGGCTGCTACCAGAAAGATTGTGTACGCAGATCTATCTATCACCAACCGTTGCACCACTATTTATTTGCGGAATAAAGCGTTCCAGAACCCGATAAATTCGGGTACAAACCATTCCAGCAACCTATTAATACGGGGACAGCTGATGTTTTACTATCAAAAAAATCCCTATTACCTGCCTACTCAACCGTTTAATTCGGGTTTCCCGATAGTGGTGCTTCGATATGGGCGTGTAGATTTAGATATCAGTTTATTTTTACAGTAAAAAAATCATCTTTTTTTTTAAAATTCGTTCCTTTTCTATTGGGGGGGCTATTAATTCGGGAACAAACCCCATTTTTTTCATAAACGAGGTATGAATAAATACGCACCACCGCGCAGAAGCTCTAGTAGGTCGTGTCTTGCATGAATCAATGTGTGTTAGTTACTGGTACGACGATCAGGATCTATTTATGTCATGGCTATGCAAGTTGCAGGAGTCGCGTTAGCGTTCGACCTTTACAAGTTATCGTAGGTGGTTGGCTGTAATAAGGGGAATACGCTTTGCTGGGTTTAACCAAAGGATCGTTAGAGGTTTCCCTGTGGCGTTAATGCTTCCCCCTTACGGATGAAAGTGTAGCCTTCTTGGATGAGGGTATGCAGATAGTAATATTGATCTCCCTTCTGGCTTTGCGCCGCCCTGTCCTACTACCCATATCATGGCCATAAAAAAACCCCAGGTCGTAAGACTTGGGGTTTCTAGTTTTTTAAACATCAACCGATGAACCGTCAGTTGACCCCGGTATAAGAACACTAAGCTAGGCGTATTTCAATATTAAGGGTATGGGGTGAGCAATGTTCTTTGAAGAACATCTTGCCGGTGTGATGCGGTGTGTATATGTTCTTTGAAGAACATTCGTGTGTAGCGTTGTTATGGTGAGTCTTGAGCCTTTCTTAAATCTCGTTCCTAGCTGTTAATCTGTATAGATGTTCTTTAAAGAACAATTGGCACTTTTCGTCTGTACGGCTTACCTGATGATTGGTGAAAGCGATGGTAGGCCTAGGTTGTTAATAGTGGGTAATGACCACCCCAGTGCAGTGATAGGTGCCGGTACTTTTGACCGGCATGTGGCCGGTGTTACCTCCTTACCGGTGAAGTAGGTTAATAGTGTGCCGGTGCCGGTCACTTATGGGTCGCCATATATATTGTGGTGGAGTCGCTTCTTAATAGGCTTGCCCATTGTGTGTCTGCGTACTGGGTGTGAGCCTGTCTACTGGGGTAAACCCTTTGGGGGTGATTACACTTTGTGTTTTGGGGCGGCCGGTATGTGGGTGGAGCTGCCTCACCCCCAATGGGGATATGGTTATGGTTGCGGTCACGGTTTTGATTATCAGCATTTGCTTATTGCTTTAGTGGGGTTGTCGCGCATACCGGTAAATAAGGATTTGCTTGTGGGGCGTTATGATTATGGTTTTGATTTCGGTGTCCGGTAATGGGGGTGATTGCCTTACCGGTATAGTGTCACCCCCTTATAGGTGAATACTCTCTTGGTGGGTTAAGGCTTCTTGTAGTCGGTGCCTTTTTTATGAGTGTTCTTTAAAGAACATTTGTAGGTGCTGATTTTAAGGGGTGTTCTTTAAAGAACAGCTGTAGCCCTTTATTTTAGGGGGGGTGCTCCTGAAAGAGCGTTTAGCGATGCCGGTTTTGGCTGTTCTTTAAATTACCTCTGGAAGCGCTTATTTTAGGAGGTGTTCTTTAAAGAACAGCTGTAGCCCTTTGTTTTAGGGGGGTGCTCCTAAAAAGAGCATTATGTGTTGGTTTGTATGTGATTATTGCATTTATATCCGTGCCTATGGCTTGGGTTGTCGTTTGTCATAATAATCTGACAAGTCTATTTGTCATAATAGATTGACAAAGCGGTGCGCTAAGGCTAGTTTGTCATAATATTGTGACAAGGGCGTACCATGGACCACCTAATAGATATTGGCCAGCAACTCAAAAGCTACCGGCAAGCCAACAACCTCACCCAAGCCGACATAGCCAAACAAGCCAGCATCCACCGGCAGATAGTCTCGGACATTGAACGCGGCAAGTTTACCGGCTCTATCTCTACACTGCTTAAATACCTAGACCTGGCAAACCTTGAGCTAACCTGCACCCCCAAGAAAAGTGAATTCCCGCAGCTAGATGAATTAGACAAGCTCTTTGGGGGTGATGAGTAATGAAGCTACCCAACCGAATAAAGCGTGTCGAGGTAAGCGCGTTTGGGCTCAGTGCAGGAGTGCTTGAGCAGCCTGCCCACTTTGCCTTTGAATATACGCATGACAATCCCGTGTCGCTGACTATGGACTACAAGAGTGAGCCTTTTAACCTTGGCGCCATTCATCCTGTGTTTGCCCAAAATCTACCCGAAGGCTATGTGCGTCGTTACCTACATGAAAAGCTGCTTCGGCACGCGCAGGTAAACGACTTGTACCTGTTGGCGCTACAGAGAGATAAAACGATTGGCCACCTTGCCTTTGAATCCGGTCTTGAACTGCCGGTGATAGAGCAACTGAGCTTAGATGAAATATTAACGTGGAGCGGCAAAGAGGCTTTGTTCCCCCAACTACTAGAACGGTATTATCTTGAGGGGGTGCTATCGGGTGTCCAACCCAAGGTAATGGTGCCAATAGATAAACGGTCTGCCATTAACCAAGATAGGGTAATCGTTAAAACCTTTGATGATGAATTCGATAACCTGACGGTTAATGAGTTTGTGTGTATGACTGCAGCTAAAGACGTTGGGCTATCACCCCCAAGGTTTTGGCTATCGGATGATAAGCAGTGCTTTGTTATTGAGCGTTTCGATATTAAAGACGGTGAGCAGCTAGCGTTTGAAGACTTTACGGTGCTTATGGGTAAGCCAAGTGACCACAAGTATCAATCGAGCTATGAGCAGCTATTACGAGCTATACGCCTATACACAAAATCACAAGCACAGGTTGATGCGGGCTTTCGGTATATCGTGTTTAACTGCCTAATAGGTAACGGTGATGCCCACCTTAAAAACTTTGCTCTGCAGTACGGCAAAGGGCGTGAGTCAATCGAGCTTACCCCGCCCTATGATATTACGCATACACCGATATACGAGACACTCGATAATAACCTGGCGCTTAAAATGCGCGGTACAAAGCTCTTTCCGAATAAAGCCGATCTAGTGAAGCTGGGCAGGGATAATGGTGTTAAGAAGCCAGAGCAAGTCATCGAGGCTTTTGCCCAAGGCATACGTGATAGTGTTGAAGGTTCTGATGTAGTTGGATTGATGGCCGGTCTAAAAGAGTCAATTCAAAAAAGCGTGTCTGCCGGTCTAAGTGGTGCCACCCCCATCAAAGGGTATTCACACCAGAAGAATAGAAAGCACAAGTAACCTAGTTGGCCGGTTCCCCGCTCTTCTTGTTCACTCGCCTTTTTCTAGTGATTATAATAATGTTTTTAGACGCATGAGGTTTATATGAGTTTCTTTCAATCTATTAAGTTGTCCCTCACTCCCCTGTCAGAATACACAAAGCGACTTGAGTCTGGTTATGAAAGCTGTGTTTCTACAGCCTATGAAGACTGCACTGATAATGTTCGATCTATAGTACGGCCTTTCCGTGACAGCTTTTATCGCTGGGCAGCGGAAGGAAAAAAGCAAGGTTTGACCATTGCGAATACCAGTTACCTTGCCCTTCAAGAAGTTTACACCAAGCTTGAAAGTGAAATGACGGAAGAGGACAAGCAGCAATCGCATGAGTATCTATTAAACTGTGCCTTTAACTATTACAGATACGGTGAATGGGCCTTTGGTGTTGATGGCGAGCCTAAATATCCCGCTAAGCCAATGTCTGCTTACTGGAAGTCTCTCTATGAAGAGCGACAAACCCTTTATAAAGAGAGTGAAGCGAGTGAAGCTGAGTGCGTTTCTTTTCGGTTTCCTTTTGTCGATATGGATAAAGCTTGGAATGAGCTGCTACGCACAAAGGATCATCCCGTAGCTTTAGCTATTGGCCTTGCCCTTCAAGACACCGCGAACAAGTATGGTGATAGGCGTAACGTGGCTGCGTATGAGCTGGTAGAAATGCTGGGAATCCCCATTAAGGACGTTATGTTTTGGCTTGTTACGCTTTCCCAGCATGGGCTTTTGACGCAAGGCAATTCTGGCTTGGACTTACCGTTCAAGTACAAAAATGAATCGGGCTGGTTTCTGCATGGGGCTATATTCCAACCTACAGGTGAGCAATCCAAGCAAGGCGTTAAGAGTGACTTTGTGAGAGACTTCATTCCCGCATTGACAGCTATAGAGGCTGGCACCCATAAGGGCTGGGCGTTTCTTTTTCCAAATCATTGTCTTGGTAATCTTAGCCGCACTTGAGGCGGCTGATTATATTGCCTGTAACTTCGATACCTCCCCTACCTAGTGAGGGGAGTCAAATACATGAGAGCAGTCTAAGCACTCCATGGAGCCTTCGACATAACCTGCGCCATCGCAGTGTGAGCATGGGTCGCAATGCTCATCATTCGCGTCACCGCTTCCGGAATAATAAGGACAGTATAAATCGCCAGTTTCGAATGATCTATTGTCAGGGAGAGGATTTCGAGTGCGATGAATTTAGAGCTCATAGTGTACCCTCTTAGTAAAGGGGGTTAAGGTTAGCATATAGGCAGTAGTGCAGCTGATGTGTTTGACAGGATAGATTAAACCAATTTTTCTGCTGGGTGGTGGATGGTTACTAACTCGTCCATTGCGCGGTGACTGGGTGGTTTGTTGAGAAGGAATACAGGGATATTATGAGCCTGGGCATTTATTAAAACTGTTAAGGATTAACAGAAGATTTTTACTGTAAGTGTGTATGGAAGTGAATAGCGCATAGGGCGCGGCGGTATGACCACTAAATGCAGTTCTGAAGATAACGGCAAGGCTATTTTAGAGGGATTTCAGCCCACTTATAGTGATTCCCAAGCCACTCATTTTGACGTCAGTGATAATTATAGTGAGGCTCACACCATTGATTTGTTCAAAAACATACAAGAACTAGAATCTAGTGGCAGAATAAAGATAGACCTTTTTATTCCGATGCAAAGAAAAAGGGTGACAGTGTGGCGCTTGGGTATAGCCCTGATCATGGATGGGTGATAGCAGTCGAATGTTGGGTAAATCTACTGAGCTGGAAAGGTGAACTAAATCCTATTCCCGTGGCCCCATTTATTGAAAGACAGCTTAAAAAGAAGGTGAAAAATATAACAACAACATTATGCTTGCTTGAAGATGATGGGTCCAGCTCGAATGTTATATTTGAATTTTCAGCACCGGCAAAAAATGGTCTTTGCATAATAGAGCAGTTGAAGCAGTTATACGCAGCAATCAAGGGGGCTATTGCCAGTAGCGAGAACGTAACGGTTCTTAAGGCGAGTGGGAATTGGTTTGATGTATAGATTATGCTCGAATTATGAAAGCCGTTACTGGAACTCTGACATGGAAGCGATTAGATTATAATGCTTTGATCGAGGGCTAGTCATTATTGCTTCATTTGTCTGTCTTAATGTGATGTTGGAAATTACGAGTGACCAGATATCCCCTTTTTTCAAATGAAACAAATGATACACTTATGGCTATCGATAATCGATGTGATCAAGATGATGATTAAATATGAGCGCTGAATTTATAAGGCCAAGCAAAGAAGAAATACGAGTGCTGCCTCTCTTTGAAGGGATTTCTTTGGATAACATCATTGTGGTGGATAAAGATTCTAAATTGGAAGTTGCACGAGATGTGCTGGATGGTGTGACAATAATTGGGTTTGATACTGAAAGTAAGCCAACCTTCAAAAAAGGGGAGGAAAGTATGGGCCCGCACGTAATACAGCTGGCAACCAGTAGCCATGCATTGATTTTCACTCCTCACTTCCTTCCTGGTCTAGCGGCGGCGATGGATATACTTCAGTCTCGTGATGTTACAAAATATGGTTTTGGCCTTTCAGGGGACAAAAAACTATTTAGAAATAGATTTGGTATAGAAGTAAAGAATACGGTCGATCTCGCCTCAATAGTCAAAAGAACATTTGGTTTAAAGCAAGGTGTGGGAGCTAGAGCCGCCATTGCAATTTTGTTTAAACAAAGGTTGTCCAAGTCGGCCCAGAAGTCTAACTGGGGTAACTACCCACTAAAACCACATCAGATAAAATATGCGGCAAATGATGCTTATGCGGGGATATGCGTTATAAATGCGCTCAAAGTCCGTGGGTTAGTTAATTAATAGGGTTTTTAGAAATGGATTTTACCCAATATCAACGTAATGAAATTATTGCGTCAATTAATATAATTGATGAGTTAGAAATAAATAAACGTGACTCATTTACAAAATATGATCTTGTTAGATTTCGCTGTGGAATGGCATTTTTGATAAGCGGCTTACTTATGCTTAGCTTGATATATGATAATGCCATCGGTGATTTAATAGGGTCTATGGGGGTGGGTCTTCTCCCTTGTGTTTTCCTTGGCTCAATTATCTATTTTATTAGGGAAAGAAATCAGTTTCGTAAAGGAGTTAAGGATCGACAGGAGGCAAAAGATATCTTAAGTAAGTTAGGGTTGTCATACGTGCCAGCAAATTATGATTACCCTGATAGCCAACTGAATATATTGGCTACTGACGAACATTTGAATTTAGATGAATTTAAACGAAAATCATAAGTAAAAATCAAGGACTTCTGAAGTGAGCGAGCTTTTAATCCCTTTTGGTATACACAGGGAAACAAACGGAATTGTAGAGCCCGAAGATGCTGAGCGGGGTAGGGCGGCTAACTGCCTCTGCCCAGGCTGCAAGGCTCCGTTGCTATCGAGACACCCCAAAGCTAATCGCATTCACTTTGCCCACGACTCTAAGCATGAAGACGCGACACCCGAAGAGGAATGCCCGTTTAATGCACCTGTAGCTGTCGCTATGATGATTAGAGAGCTTGCGGGTAGTTTCGTTAACCTACCGTTTAAAACACCGACGTGCCTAAAAAGCTTGAGCTTTGTTTGCTGTTCCAAGCCTGATTACAAGGCGCTGGTCAGCCTCTCAGCTGAGGTTACGATTGATTCAGCCACCCCCAACTACAAGCATAACGGTCATACATACGATGTTGCCTTACACATTAAAGGTCACTTGTTATTGGTAGACCTGTTCTATACCGGCAAACCGGCCGTAGGGCTAGATAAGTTGAATCTGTCTGGCGAAAAAGCTGGGATACTAGAAATTAACTGTGACCTTTTCTTGGCG
>TARA_R110000868_G_scaffold20217_6_pt1 | contig 26374 bp, 19 predicted proteins | sample TARA_R110000868 | Tara Oceans TARA_R110000868 (sample SAMEA4397489) | marine metagenome | biome: Polar Biome; feature: [SRF] surface water layer (ENVO:00010504); material: water (ENVO:00002006), including particulate matter (ENVO:01000060) such as... | depth 5 m | reverse complement strand
GCCCTGAATGAGGCGCACGGGCGTGTCGAAATCGCCCTGAATGACGATGGCGCGTTTGGCGATGTTCTTGCTGAGATCGCCAATTCGTTCGAGGTCGGACGAAATCTTGATCGCCGAAATGGCTTCGCGCAGATCGGACGCCATGGGCTGGCGCAATGCGATGACGCGAACTGCGCGGGCTTCAATTTCACGTTCGAGAACGTCGATGCGACGGTCCTGGCTTACTGCAAGTTCGGCCAGCGCAGTGTCGCGGCGCGACACGGCTTCGATGGCACCTGCGAGCTGGGATTCGGTCAGGCCGCCCATCTGGGCAATGCTGGCGGCGATGGCGTCCAGTTCTTCCTGGAACGACTTGACTGTGTGGTCCGTCACGTTTCGTCTCTCCTGTTCGCCACAAACTCAAATATGAGCCCGAGCAAGGCACCTTGGCGTTTCGCGCGAAAACTACCGGCGCCCCGCGAATTGTGTACGACACTAGCATGTCGTTTTTTTGACAGTGCCGATTCCGCGGCCGCATTGGCGGATTTTAAGGTCTTTTCAGAGAATTTGCGCGGCTTTCAGGCCGCAATCTCTTCATTGGCGGCGGGAATCAAGACGGTAAATGTCGAGCCCTGCCCCAGTTCGCTGTCGATGGAGAGCGTACCCTGATGGCGGTTAACGATGTGCTTGACGATGGCAAGGCCAAGACCCGTGCCGCCCTTGGCGCGGCTGGCGGCTGCATCCACACGATAGAAACGCTCGGTGAGGCGCGGCAGATGTTCGCGCGAGATGCCCAAGCCGAAGTCGCGCACCGTGAGCCGCAGCATGGGCTTGCCGCCACGCGTGTCCGGCGCAAGGTTCACCTCCACCCGCTTGCCTGAGCGGCCATAACGCAGCGCGTTGTCCACGAGGTTCTGCACGACCTGACCGAGTTCTTCGGCTTCGCCGCGCACCTTGGGCAGGATCGCCGCCGAGGTCACAGTGATTTCCATATCGGTTTTTGCCGCCGTGTGACTCAGACCATCGGTGATGTCGTTCACCACCGAAAGCATGTCCACGATCTTGTTGGGCCGCACATGTTCGCGCAATTCGATGCGGGACAGCGACAGCAAATCCTCGATCAGGCGGCGCATGCGTTCGGCCTGATCGGCCATGATGGCCAAAAACCGCTCCTGCGCTTCGGGATCGCCCTTGGCGTGGCCGCGCAAAGTGTCGATGAAGCCCGACAAAGACGCGAGCGGTGTTTTCAACTCGTGACTGGCGAAGGCGACGAAATCGACGCGCATGTCTTCGACGCGGCGCGCCTCTGTGACATCACGCAGGACGATGAGCACGGCACGCGCGCGGCGGCGGCGCGAGGCTTCGCTGAGACCGCTCGCGGGCGTCGTATCAACGTCAATGGGCGTGATGAAGCCTGTGTAATTGCGCTCAACAGGCACGGGCTGGTTGTAGTCAATGACCTGCGCGCCGGCCCCTTTCAGCACGTCGTCAACCGCTGTCATCAAAGCGGCACTGCGCAACATGGTCGCCACATGTTTGCCGGTGGCGTGCGTGCCGATGAGCGCCTCGGCGGCACGGTTGCAAAAGATGATGCGGCCGCTGCCGTCGAGCACGACCACGGGGTCGGGCATTTCCATGAGAATGGTGCGGCCCGCGCCGCTGGCAAGGCCCGCAAGCCCGCCCGCAGGTACGCTTGCAGGCTCACGCATGGCAAGGCCGGTTTCGCCGAGCAGCAGACTGCGCAAACCTGCGATGCCGGCAAGCCAGGCAAAGCTCAACACGGCAAGCCAGACCGGCATGCCTTCGGTGAGGGCCAGAAGCGTGAAGAGAAAGGCGGCGGCGACAACAAAAGTGCGTCCGCCGGTCATGCCCGTCAGAAGCGAGCGCAAGCCAGCCCACACGCCACGCAGGATGGCGAGCCACAAAGGCGCTTTTTCTATTTCGTCAATCGCCATAGCCGCCGATCTTCTCCTTATCGCGAATCAATCACGCGCCGAAATCCCAACTCATCCCCTCGTGGTAACATTTGAGGACACTCCTTGCGATGACAATACGGTGAACCTCGTCGGGCCCGTCGGCAATGCGCAGCGTGCGGGCGCCCAGATACATGCCTGCGAGCGGCGTGTCGCCCGATACGCCCAAAGCGCCATGCACCTGAATGGCGCGGTCCACGACGCGCTCAAAAGCGGCAGGCACGAAGACTTTGATCGCCGAAATATCGGCGCGGGGGTCGTGGCCCGCTTCCATCTTGTTGGCGCAATGAATGGTCATCAGACGCGCGGCCTGAATGTCCATGTAGCTGTCGGCGATGAAGCCTTGCACGAATTGCTTGGTTTCAAGCTTGCCGCCATGCACTTCGCGCGTTGTCGCGCGCTTGCACATCATGTCGAAGGCGCGCCACATCTGGCCGATGGAATTCATGCAATGAAAGACGCGGCCTTCGCCCAGACGGTCTTGCGCCGCCTGATGGCCTGTGCCGGTGCGGCCCAATTGATTGCCTGCGGGGACGCGCACATTTTCATATTTGATTTCGCAATGGTCGCCGCCGGTGTGGCCCCAGACGGGCACCGAGCGGATGATGTTCACGCCGGGCGTCGTCATCGGCACGATGATCTGGGTCATCTTGTCTTTGACGCCGCCCTTGCCGTCGGCCTGCTCTGTGCGGCACATGACAATGGCGATGTCAGCATTGCGGCCGTTGGACGTAAACCATTTGTGGCCGTTGATGACCCATTCGTCGCCGTCGCGCACAGCGCGTGTCTGAATGGCATAGGGATCTGACCCCGGCTGGTCGGGCTCGGTCATCGAAAAACAGCTTTCAATGTCGCCCGCGACGAGGGGCTCCAGCCATTTCTTTTTCTGCTCCGGCGTGCCGTATTTGAGCAGGATTTTCTGGTTGCCGGAATTGGGCGCGACGACACCGAAGAGGCGGGCGGAGAAAGGCGACCAGGCAAGAATTTCGTTCATATAGGCATGTTTGAGAAAGCCGATGCCCATGCCGCCATATTCTTCCGGCAGGTGGGGCGCCCAGAGGCCCTGATCCTTGACCTTGTCGGAAGTGGCTTTGCGACGCGCCTTGGCTTCGTCGCCGCCTTTGTAAAGCAGCGCCTCGGACGGGATGATGTCTTCCGAGACGATCCTGGCCGTCATCAGACGGATGTCATTGACGCCATCGTCCAATCCGGCAATCGGCTGTACCTGCATGTTCGTTCCCCTCTCGCTCTTATTTTCCTTTGATTGCCGCAAAGCATAAGGACCGGCGGGGCCAAGGTCCAACGTCGCCGGAAAACCCTGCTTTGGATTCGTGACATTTTGGTGATTTGCCCTAATTTATGCAGCTTGGCATTCAAGGCGATTTTCAGAGGACGGACATGACCGAGATCAGGGGCAAAGTGGCGGTGGTGACGGGCGCGGCAAGCGGCATTGGCCGGGCAACGGCTGTGGCACTGGCAAGCGAGGGCGCACGCGTTGCCATTGCCGATGTTGACCGCGCGGGGCTTGCCGAAACCGTCAAGCTTGTCGAAGCTGTGGGCGGCACTGTCTCGACCTATCTGCTCGATGTGTCGTCGCGCGAGGCGGTCTATGCTTTTGCACAGGAAATCGAAGGCCAGTTTGGCGGTGCGGATATAGTCATCAACAATGCGGGCGTGGCGCAGGTCGCGTCTGTCGAAGAGCTTGCTTATGACGATTTCGAATGGGTGATGAACATCGACTTCTGGGGCATGGTCTATGGCTCCAAAGCCTTTCTGCCGCAGCTGCGCAAGAAAGGCGGCGGGCACATTGTCAATGTGTCGTCGATCTTCGGGCTTTTCTCCGTGCCGACGCAGGCCGCTTATAATTCCGCGAAATTTGCCATTCGCGGATTTACCGAAGCGCTGCGCCACGAGATGCGCGGCACCGGCATTGAAGTCTCGTGTGTGCATCCCGGCGGGATCAAGACCAACATCTTGCGCAATGCGCGCTTCCTGCAAAGTGTTCAGACCACGGAACGCGAAACCGCCATGTCGGGTTTTGACCGGCTGGCGCGCACCACGCCCGACGAGGCGGCGCAGGTGATCCTCAAAGGCATCAAGAAGAACAAGCCGCGCATTCTGATCGGCATGGACGCGCATATTATCGACTGGTTTATTCGCCTGCTGCCGGGCTCTTATGGCAAGATCATGTTTCGCGGGGAAGGCGGCACGGGCGGACTGCTCGGCACGATGGGCGGGGACGAAGCCGCCAAGACCTGACGAAACGCGACAGATGCTCATCCGGCTGGGGAGGCGGAAGCTGCATGACAACAGGATCAAGCACCGAGGCGACGACGCGCATGACTGTGCGGCGTCCGCCATTTGAATTTGCGCAAGCCCGCGCGCTGCATTGGAACGAGGCGCGGCCGGAGTTTTCGCAGATCGTCAATGCGGCCTCGCTCGCGATGCCCTATCTCGAACCCTATCTGATCAAGACGATGCGTGAGGCACGGGGGCTCATCCGTGATGACAAGCTGGTGCGCGATCTTGATCTTTATTGCGCGCAAGAGTCCGCGCATTTTCGCCAGCACCGCCGCTTCAACGATGAGGTAAAAGCGGCAAGCCCCCAGGCTGTCAACGCGATGGAGACGCAGCTCGCCGCGGATTATGAGCGGCTCGGCACGCATCGCTCGCTGCGGTTTAATCTGGCTTACGCGGAAGGGTTTGAATCCATGGCGCTGGCCATCGGGCATATGCTGATCGAGGACCGCGAGTTCTTGTTCGGGCACGCGGACAGCGCTGTCGCCTCGCTGGTGCTTTGGCATTTTGTCGAGGAGATCGAACACAAGAATGTCACTTATGATGTGTTCGCGCATCTCTATGGCAGCTATGTTTGGCGCATCATCGGGCTCGGCTATGCGACGGGTCATATTTTATGGCGCACGCGGGAGGGCTATCGCCGCTTGCTGAAAGAAGACGGGCTGTGGCGTGACTGGCGCGCGCGGCTTGCGCTGCTCCGGGTCGTGACGCGCATCATGCGCAAGCTGGCACCACGTTTGCTGCGCATTCTGGTGCCGGGCTATCACCCGCGCCGCATTGCTGATCCCCGATGGATGCAAAGCTGGGCGGCACTTCATCTCGCAGACGCCGACGCACCAGCGCGGCTTGATACGACACGGCTCTGCGAAGCGGCGCCCGTCGCGCTCACGGCCTGACATTTTCACGAGGACATCACGATGACCGACATGCCCACACGGATGCGCGCGCTTTTGTTTCTCAACGGAACGGGACTTTTTGTTCTGGCGATTTCGATCGGCTGGATCTGGTTTTTCGCATTGCTTCACGCCATCGTGCTGTGGCCGCTGCCGTTTGATATTCCGGTCACCATTCCCGATGACGGGCGCGCCTGGCGCATGGCGCATATGGAAGGCATCACGCAGGGGCTTCTCCTGATGGCGCTGGGGCTTGGCGGGCAATTCATGCGGCTTAGCCCCAAGCAGTTCAAATGGCTGTTCTGGTCGTCGCTGGTTACGGGCTGGCTTTTCACTGTGCCGACGATTTTCAATGCGATCTTCGGGACGCGCGGGCTCGCCTTTGGTGGCGGACCGTTCAAGGCGGGGCTTGCCAATGATCTGATCTATGTCTCCGGCTGGCCGCCTGTGGTCGCCGTCCATATCATGCTCGGCCTGACGGTTCTGGGCCTCTGGCGTTTCCTCAAAGCGGAAAAGGGCTGAACTTGCGGCTGGCGATGGGCTAGACTGGCGTCACATCAAAAATTGGATCCAGTCATTTCATGTCCCAGCAGATTATCGGCCCCGTCTCGCAGTTCTATGTCTCGCAGCGTCTGAAGCTGCATTACGTCGATTGGGGCAATGAAGACAAACCGCCGCTGCTGCTGGTGCATGGCGGGCGCGACCATTGCCGCAACTGGGATTGGGTCGCCCAAAGCCTGCGCGACAAGTATCACATCATCGCGCCTGATCTGCGCGGGCATGGCGACAGCCAATGGATGGTCGGCGGGACTTATGAGTTCAACGATTATGTCTATGACATCGCGCAGCTCATCCATCAGCTCAAACTTGCACCGCTGACAATCATCTCGCATTCGATGGGCGGCGCGATTGCGCTGCGCTATACGGGACTTTATCCCGATACAGTGAAGAAGCTCGTCGTGATCGAGGGGTTGGGGCCGAGCCCGAAAATGATTGCGGACCGCATGAAGGACACACCGGACGAGCGCTTGCGCAGATGGATCGGTGAATTGCGCAAATCATCCTCGCGCCTGCCGCGCCGCTACGGCTCCATTGAAGACGCCTATAAGCGGATGCAGGAAGAAAACCCGCATTTGTCGCCCGAACGTGCGCGTCACCTCACATTGCACGGCATCACGCAAAACGAAGACGGCACCTATAGCTGGAAATTCGACAATTATGTGCGCACCTTCTCGCCCAACGGGTTCGACATATCAGCGACGCAGCAACTCTGGAGCAAAGTCACATGCCCGACGCTGCTGATGCGTGGCGTGGACAGCTGGGCGAGCGACCCTGTGGCCGACGGCCGCGCGGCGCATTTCAAAAACGCCGAAGTCGTCGCCATCGAAAAGGCGGGACATTGGGTGCATCACGATCAGTTCGACGAATTCATGTCGCTGACCAATGCGTTCTTGGAAAAATAGAAAACGCGATCACTCGGGAATGGCATCGCCGGGGCAGGAGATGAGCACAGTGCGCTCAAGCCCCGCCTCGCGGTGAACGGACGCCGCCATGTAATCTTCCATCGCGATCATGCGGAGAAATGCCGCGCGGTTGGGATAGCGGACAATCGCCACGACGTCCCATTCATCATCGCTGGTGCCGATGAAGGTCTGGGCGCTGGGCGCGGCCCAAAACATGCGCCCGCCAACTTCGGCAATCTTGGCCATCGCGACCTGACCATAAAGGCCATAGGCCGCCGCGCCTGTCAGATCGCCCGCATCGCGCCCGTCTTCGTATTTCGCCTGCGCGCGAAATTTGAGCAGGTTCACCATCGCGATTGGTTTTGTCTGATCGAGTGTTTCAAAAATCTTGCGCTGGGCGTCGGTCGGTTCGTACGGCGAGGTCATGCGAGTTTCTTTTCTTTGCGCGACACGACCTTCTTCAGCTTCTCCAGCGATTCCTTCGACACAGGTGCCTTGAGGAAACCTTCGATGGAATCAAACAGGGTCGAGACGAATAATTCACGTTCTGCCGTATCGGTCACAGCATTGTGATGACGGGTCCAGATGGCTGCCGAGCTCACGATCATTTCGATCAGGAAGCGCTGGCGCTGAATGGAAATTTCCGGCGGAACATCGCCAAGGGCGGCGATGATCAGCGAGTTGACGCGATTGACGCCCGGTAATTGTCCGCGTGTCACCATCATCGGCAGGTCAAAATCAGGATCGTTCAGCACCTGCGCCAGAAAGCGCATGAAGCGGACGCCTTCTTCGTTGATCAGCAAATCGAGCATTGGCAAAAAAGCGGCGCGCAGGATGGCGGCCAGATTTTCTTCGTCGCCCGACTTGAACAAGGCCTCGACGCGCTCGCTGCGGTCCTTGTCGATGTCCATAGCGCGGAACAGCAAAATCGCTTCAACCAGCGATGTCTTGGAACCAAAATGATAATGCAGCGCGCTTTCATTGCGTTGACCGGCGGCCGCGTTGATTTCCTTCAAGGTCACAGCGTGAATGCCCTTGTCGCCAAACAATTGTTCGGCAGCCGCCATAAGCCGCAAACGTGTGTCGCTGCGCGGGCGGGTAGTCGCGCGCCCGGATGTGGCTATGGTGTCTTTGTTCTTCATCATTTTAGCCTAATGCGACGCATTAAAAATCACAAGTACCGTTGGTCACGACAGCATTGTCTGTATGATCCCGTCCATGCTGTTTACAGGATTTTTTGCCTTTGTGCGTTGCCTGTCTTCGCGCTTGTCCGCGTGGAGTCTTATGGGCAAAAACCCCGAAATCGCCCGAACCATGCGTATGTTGCGTTCGTCCGGCGTGCAGAACGCTATTTTCACATTTTTTGCCCTGTTTTGTCTCTGCGGGCTGCTTTTGTCTGCTGACCGCGAAGCCCGCGCCGCCGAAGCCGCCCAGATCAAATTCACCGTGACGGTCAAAGGCACGAAGCTGCCCGACGAGATTAAAGCGCAGATTGCCGACGCTGTATCGCTCGGCAAAGCCACCGACACGAGCCAACCGGCGACCCTTGGCCAGCTGCGGCGACGGGCCAATGAGGAAGCGCTGCATCTGAACAAGGTTTTGCGCAGTCAGGCCTATTTCAACGGGCGGATCGAAGCCGTCATCGAAGAAGCCGTCGGTGGCAGTTTCGCCCTCACCTATCGCGTGACGCTGGGCCCGCGCACGATGATCCGCAGCTTCACCATCCTCTATGCCGACCACCCGCTGGACGAAGCGGACATTATCAAGGACGCGACGGCGCTGGGCCTCAAGCCCAACCGCGCGGCGCGCGCCCAACGCATCATCGATCTCACGGGTGATGCGCTGACCTGGCTCGAAAATCACGGCCACCCGACACCAAAGCTCGTCAAGCGCGAGGTCATTGTTGATCTGGCCGCCCATGTCGCCGACATCACGCTGACGATCAATGCCGGTGAGCCGAAATATTTCGGTGCGCTTCGTCTCAAAAATGAAACCGCTGAAGAAGCAGGCCGCACCAAGACGGACTACATCGAAGATCTTGCCGCTTTCAAAGCGGGCGATCTTTTCGACCGGCGCAAGGCCGACGAGACGGTTGCCAATTTGCGCGGCACAGGCCTCTTCGATCAGGTTGCCATCGACATTGTGGATGCGGACGGCAATCGCGTGACGCCGGACATCACACTGACCGAGCGCGCCAAACGGTCGGTCGGTATCGGTGCAAGCTGGTCGTCTGACGAAGGCGCGGGCACGAAAAGCTTTTGGGAGCATCGCAATCTTTTCGGGCGTGCGGAAAAGCTGCATCTGGAACTATCCATCGCCCAGACCAAACAAGCAGCGAAGGCGGAATTCACCAAGCCGCGCTTCTTGCGCCCCGACCAAAGCCTGATCGGCAGTTTTGAATTCGCCAATGAAGAAACGGACGCCTATAGCGAACTCAGCACCAAGCTGGGTGCTGGCCTGTCGCGCAAACTGACGCCGACGCTGCAGGGCACGGCGGGCGTGTCCTTTGAAATCTACCGCACGGAGGAGAACTCCGGCGGACATTCCTATCGGCTGTTCGGCGTGCCGCTGACGCTGCGCTATGACGGATCGAACGATCTGCTCGACCCGACCGAAGGCTCTCGCCTGAGCGGCGCGTTGACGCCCTATGTCGGCACGAGCGCGGGGAGCCCCGCTGCCTTTTCAAAATTTGAAGCTTCGGGCTCAACATATTGGAGCTTCGGCAAGCGCCCTGACGTCACACTGGCGCTGCGCGGGCGCTATGGATTGATGCTGGCGCAGGAAACAATCGACGTGCCGGGCTCGCTGCGCTTTTACGCAGGCGGCGGCGGCTCCATTCGCGGCTATGGCTATCAGCTTGTCGGCCCGCTTGATGCGGCCAATGATCCGACGGGCGGACGCTCCGTGGTGGAAGCAAGCAGCGAAGCGCGCTGGCGCGTCAGTGATAGTTTCGGCATCGTCGCCTTTGTCGATACGGGCAATGCTTATTCAACCTCGACGCCGCAACCTTCCAAGGGTTTGCAATGGGGCGCGGGACTGGGCTTGCGCTATTACACGCCCATCGGACCCGTGCGCGCGGACTTTGCCGTGCCGCTCAACAAGCGTCCGGGCATTGACGATAGTTTTCAGGTTTATTTCTCGCTCGGGCAGGCCTTCTGATGAGCGAACCCACAGCCAACCGCTTCTCCGCTCCGGCCATCATGCGCGGCATGGTGAAGTCCATCGTTGCCGTGATCGCGGGCGTAGTTGTCGTCATCGCCTTGACGGTCGGGTTGTTGCAATTTTCCTCGCTGAGACAATCGGTGCTGAGCTTTGCGCTGTCGGCTGTGAACAGCGGCGACACCAAGATTTCCATCGGCGATATTGACGGAAGCTGGCCGCGCCACCTGCATGTCACGGATGTGCGCATTGCCGACGTGGCAGGCGACTGGCTGACGCTGGATGAAGCCGATGTTGTCTGGTCGCCCTTGTCACTGCTGCGCGCGCATGTGGAAATCGAGACGCTGGACGCGCGCGGGCTCAATGTTTTGCGGGCACCGGTGAGTGCGGCTGAGGACGACACATCATCGGGCTTGTCGCTTGAATTGCCAGTGCTGCCGGTCAGTGTCCGGTTGAACGCCATCAATCTGCGCGACATCACAGTTGCGCGGGCGCTGGCCAAGGCCGGTGCGGCGGGCGAACTTGCAACGCTGACGCTGACGGGATCGGCGGCGCTTGACCGCAGCACGCTGGCGCTGTCGCTCATTGCCGAGCGCAGCGACGATGTGACCGGACATTATAAAATCGACACGGTTTTCTCGCCGCGTAACCGCCACCTGACGCTCGACCTCGCGGTGCAAGACGGCGACGCGCAGCATGCGGGCCTTGTGCATGCTTTTGGCGTTTCTGATCTTCCCGTCGTCAAGCTCAGCGCATCGGCCAGCACCGATGGAGAAGCGGTCGCCGGACGCATGAACCTGGACGGCGGCAACGCTCTCGCTGTTGCGCTTGACGGCACCGGCACATGGTCGCGCGACCTTGATCTGAAACTCGATGCACAAGCATCCGGCCGCCTCATCGCGGAGGCCCTGAAGGACAGTATTGATGCGAGCGCGCTGACGCTTGCCACTGATGTTCACTGGAGCGGCAAAGACGTTCTCTCGGTTGAAAATCTGGAACTCCGTGCAGGCGCGCTGTCGCTTGATGGCCGCGCGGCGCTGGCCTCTGTCTCGCGCGCCATGCCGCATCCCTTTACCGCATCAGGCACGATCAAAGGCGCGGATGTGCTGGCCGATGCCAAAGGCGCTGCGGCGCTCAGCGAGATCGCCTTCGACATGGCCGCATTCATCGACATGCGCAACAACATGGCGGAGATTTCCGACCTGACACTCACCTCCGTTGCAGGCAAAGCGCAATATGCGGGTGCGTTCGCGCTTGATGGCTCCACGTTCAAGGGCGATGTTGACGCCTCGCTGAGCGATCTGGCAGCACTTGACGGCCTCACGGGCCGGACGCTCGGCGGCACGGCGACATTGCGCCTGTCGCCGTTTGCCATGAGCGACAAGAGCGACATCGCCGGTGATTTCACACTGCGCACCACGGGTATCACAACCGGCGATCCGGCGCTTGATGCCTTTATCGGCAATGTCTCCGCAGATGGCTCTCTGCTCGTGCTTGGCAAAGGCGGCTATGCGTTGCCGTCCTTCGCTGTTACGCCGCAATCGGGCGCTTACAAACTGTCGGGCAATGTCGGCTCGTCGGCAGGAGGCAATCTCACCGGCGAAGCGCATTTTGAGACCCGCGAGATTGCGGCGCTTCTGCCGCGCGGCGAAGCCTCTGGCGCGGTGAAAGCCGATGTGACCTTGACCGGCACGATGGAGGCGCCTGCCGGGCATCTCGTGGCGACACTCGACAAGGGCAGCGTCAGTGGGGTCGCGACCGAAAGCCTGTCGGCGGATATACACGCTGTTCCAGGCGGCACGGGCGCGCTGGTGCTGCGCTACAAGGGCGCGCCGGGGAGCGCGGCGATTGATGCGCAACTGACGTTGCCAAGCGAAGGCGGCGTGAAGCTCGACAGCATTGACGGCGCGATCTTTGGCGGCAAGCTCACCGGCTATGCGAGCGTCGATAATTCAGGCGAGATCACATCGGCGATCAGAGGCGAACACATCAATCTCACATCGGTTGGTGATTTCACCGGATTGCCCGTCAGCGGCGTCGGCGATCTTGATTTCGCCATGACGCCTGCAGGCGGCAAACAAGCGGCCAGCCTCGTCTTCAAAGCGCCGCGCATCGACGCGGGCGGCGTCACGTTTGACCGCACGGAACTCAACATCCAGATGAGTGATCTGTTCGGCACGCCGGTGATGGACGCAGGATTCTACGCGGCCGCCGGACAATTTGCGCTGACGCATCTGAGCGGTGTGAACCTCAAGGCGAAGGGTCCGCTCGACACGCTCGCTTTTGATGCCAATATTCTCGGCACACATGAAGATGCGCTGCCGAAGGCTTTTGCACTTACCACGCAAGGTGTGGTGCGCAGCAAGGGCGCGACGAGTATTGACCTACAGACGTTCAATCTGACGCTTGGTACGGCGACAGCCGCGCTGGCCAAGCCCGTTGCGATCCGGCTTGAGAACGGGCTGAGCGCCAAGGGCATTGCCATCGACATGACGGGCGCGACGGGTGCGGGGCAAATCGCCGGTGATGTCGCCATTGCCTCGACCGCACAGATGAAATTGCGCTTCAGCAATATGCCGCTCGATTTTTCGACACTGTTTCTGCCTGCTGGATCCGTTGAAGGATCGCTCAGCGGCACGCTTGATCTCGACGCGGCACGCAACAAGGGCAATGCGCGTTTGAATTTCAAAGACATACGCGTCGCACAGGATGTGGACGATCCGCGTCCGGCTTTTGATGCAAGTGTCACAGGCGATTGGGCCGGGGCGCGGCTTGAGCTTGTTGCTGCGGCACAGGGGATTTCAGAGAAACCGTTCGACCTCAAGGCGTCGCTGCCTGTTGTGCGGCCAAAGGGCAGCGCCTTTCCGACGCTTGCCACACGGGGCAAGGTTTCCGGCTCGCTCGATTGGGACGGGCCGCTCGCTTCGCTTGCAGCCCTTGTCGAACTCAACGGGCAACGCGTGGCCGGTCGGGCGCGCGTCAACCTTCGCGCCAGCGGGGATATTTCCGCGCCCGTGATCGACGGCAGCGCCACGCTGAGCAACGGGGAGTATGAGAATTTCTCCACCGGCACTGTTTTGAAATCCATCGAAGCGCGGCTTGAAGCGCAGAACAGCCGCGACGCCGGTTTCACGCTGACGGCAACAGACGGCGCGAGCGGCAGGATCAATGCCAAGGGATCGCTGACGCTGGACAAGAACGCCGCCGACGCGATTTCCATCAGTGCTGAGGTGAGCAATGCGCGCCTCTTACGACGCGCCGATGTGGACGCGACGATTGACGGGAACATTCTGTTGCGCGGGCCGGCGCTGCCGCCCACGCTTGAAGAACCCGCCATGCTCAGCGGAGCGCTGACGACGAAAGAAATGGTGATCCATATTCCTGATAGCCTGCCCGCCGATGTGCCGCTTGTGGAAGTGATCGAGATCAACGGCGGCGCGACGGCAAGCGCGACGCCAATGGACCAGAAGGCCGAGCCGTTGCCGCTGCTGCTCGACCTCACGCTGGCGACAACGAAGCCTGTGCGCGTCACCGGGCGCGGGCTTGATTCACTCTGGGCGGGCAATTTTGCCGTGACGGGCAGCATAGACGAACCGCTGGTCAAAGGTGTGCTCAACAGCCAGCGCGGTACGCTGGATTTTGCGGGCAAGACGTTCACGCTCACCAAAGGCAATGTGACTTTTCCCGGCACTTATCCTGTGGAGCCGAATTTCGCTGTGGTGCTGACCTATAAGCGGAATGATTTTACGGCGACGATCAATGTGAGCGGGAGCAGCACGAAGCCCGTCATCACATTCTCGTCGAGCCCAAGCCTGCCGAAGGATGAAATCCTCGCGCATATTCTGTTCGACAAGGGGGTCGGCGAATTGTCCGCGCTGGAGACCTTGCAGCTGGCGCGCACGCTGGCTGAACTCTCCGGCGTCAATATCGGCGGCACGGGCGGCGGCATTATGGACCGCGTGCAAGAAACGCTGTCGCTTGACGTGCTGCGCATCGACAGCGGCGCATCAGGCGCGACGACAGTCTCGGCAGGCAAATATATTCAGGAGGGCATTTATGTCGGCGTCGAGCAGGGCGCATTGGCCAGCGACAGTTCGGTCAAAGTCGAGATCGAAGTGACGCCGCAAATCTCGATCGAGACAAGGGTCGGCCAGAACGCATCGAGCGAGGTTGGCGTCAACTGGAAGTGGGATTACTGACGGGCTGCTCGCCCTTAAAAAATCAGTAAGGCGCGCGCGAGGGGAAGCCTGCGTCATTGGCACCAAAATCGCCGCCGACATGCCCGCCGGGTGTCGTCAGCGAATTCATGCCGTCGAGCAAGGCGCGGTCCTTGGCTTTTTTCTCGGCCTGTTCTTTTTCAAACTGTTCGGCAAACATTTCAGCGTCGCGCTGTTCGGGCGTGTCGTAACGCTCGTCCTGTTCGGAACGGTAATTGACGGGAGGCGTGTCAGCCGGATCCTGGATTTCGAACGAGTGGCCGGTCGGTGCGGGCGGCGTCGTGTCGGTGGTTTCGTCGGCGGCCACGGGGCCTGACAGGACAAAAGCCAGCGCCGCAGCGCATGCCAAGGGCATGAGGCGGGTGTTCATGGGGGCTGTCTTTTTTGTCATAGGCCTGTCTCCTCGCATTGCCGAACAGCGACAAGTTACAGGAAATTTGCCCGTCCTTATCGTTCTAAATGAGGCAGATCGTTGCTGCACCAGCACAGTCCGCCACTATTTTGTGCATCCGGCTCAGATCATCGAGGGATCGGCGACTTTCACGATCAGCTTTCCGGTATTTTGCCCGTCAAACAGCCGGTTGACCGCTGTGGGCGCTTCTTCCAGACCGTCTACGATTGTCTCATCATAGGTCAGTTTGCCTTCGGCGACCCATGTGGCGAGCTGGATCGAGCCTTCGGCAAATTTGGCCATGAAGTCGGTGACGATGAAGCCGCGAATCTGGATGCGGCGCATGAGGATGGGCGAGAAATCGGCGCGCATGGGCTCGTCTGTGTTGTAGCCCGAAATCATGCCGCAGAGAGGCATGCGGCTGAATAGGTTCATCCGCGCCATGACGGCTTCCATGATCTCGCCGCCGACGTTTTCAAAGTTCACGTCAATGCCGTCGGGTGTGGCGGCTGCCAATTGTTCTTTCCAATCGGCGCGCTTGTAATCGACCGCGGCATCAAAACCGAGTTTCTCGATGAGGTGGCGGCATTTGTCTGGTCCACCGGCGATACCGACAGCGCGGCAGCCTTTGATCTTGGCAATCTGGCCGACGACGGAACCGACCGCACCGGCGGCGGCAGACACGACAACCGTGTCGCCCGCTTTGGGCTGGCCCAGTTCCAGCAAACCGAAATAGGCGGTGAGCCCCGTCATGCCGCAAGCGCCGAGCATGGCGGTCAAGGGCACGGGCAGGCCTTTGGGCAGCACGCCCATGCGCATCTCAGGCCGCTCGCCTGCCAACGTGTAATCCTGCCAGCCGGTGAGGCCCGACACATGGTCGCCGACCTTGTAGGCCGACGAGTTTGACTTCACGACAACGCCGATGCCGCCGCCGCGCATGACCGCCCCCAACTCGACCGGCGGCATATATTGATCCATATCGCTCATCCAGATGCGATTGGTCGGATCAAGGCTCAGATAAAGCGTGCGCACCAAAGCCTCGCCCGCACCCGGCTCCGGGATCGGCGCTTCGACGAGATCGAAGTCCGATGTTTTGATGCGGCCAACCGGACGCGACTTGAGGCGGAACTGACGGTTCACGTCATTCTTCATCTTGATACCCATCTCTTAAATGTCAGCAGGACGAAACAGCCAGACCTCACGGCATGGCGATTTCGAACCAGAAATTGAAATAGTCAAACAGAGCGACGAGCTCATCCATCTTCTTGCCATTACCCGACAGTTTGGCTTTGCCTGCGGCGACCAGTTCCTCAAGCGTCTTCTCGCCCAGAACCATTTGCGCAAATTCGTTGCGGGCGATTTCAATCGAGGCGTCGGCGTTTTTGTCGGTGCGGTCCTTGAAGTGATGCAGCACGGCGTTTTCAAGCGTCAGCAGATAGCGGTCTTTCGTATCTGTCAGCGTCAGATTGAACGCCATATAGCTTGCGCCCGCTTTGGGTCCGTTCAGACGCACCGAGAGACTGTCGAGCAATTGCTCGATGGGCAATTCGCGCACCTGCCCTGCACCGGCAAGGCCCGGACCTGTCGCGGGCCCGCGCGGATTGCGCAGTTCCATCGCCGCGGTGAGATAGAAGCCACGCCACGGACCGCTTTCGGCCTGATAGCCCATCTGCTCCAATGCGTCGGCCTGAATGTGACGTGCATCGGCGTTCGAGGGATCGGCGAAGACGAGGTGATTGCCGATTTCAGCGGCCCAGCGATAGTCGCCCTTGTCGAAAGCAGCGCGCACCTGCGCCAACAATTTGTCCGGCCCGCCTGCAAGTTCGACATAGCGCTTGCCTGCTTCGACGGGCGGCAGCTTGTGCAAGTTGGCGGGGTTGCCATCGAACCAGCCGAGATAACGCTGATAGACGGCCTTGGCGTTGTGATTGAGCGTGCCGTAATAACCACGGCTGTACCATTCTTCGGCAAGCGTCGGCGGCAGGGCGATTTCTTCGGCGATCTCGATGGGTGTCAACCCGTGGTTGGCGAAACGCAATGTCTGGTCATGGACATATTTGTACATGTCGCGCTGCTTCTTGAGGAAGGCGATGGCTGTGTCGCTGCCCCAGCGCGGCCAGTGATGGCTGGCGAAAAGCACGTCTGTCTTCTCGCCGTAAAGCTCGATGGCTTCGTGGATGTAATAGGACCACGACTTCGCATCGCGCACCTGCGCGCCGCGCGGCGTATAGATATTGTGCATGTGGCACGAGCAATTCTCGGCCATGCAGAGCGCCTTCATCTGCGGGAAATAGAAATTCATTTCCGCAGGCGCTTCGGTGTCCGGCGTCATCTGGAAGATGATTTCGACACCATCGACGACAAGTTTGTCGCCGGTCTTCTGAATATGCACGTTCGGCGGCACAAGGCTCACCTGTCCGAGCGACACGGTTTTGCCGAGGCCGCTGTCCACATGGCCCTTGGGACCGCGCGGCAGCAACGCGCCATACATGTAAGTCGCGCGGCGACCCATGGCGACGCCCGCGAGCACGTTTTCGCTGACGGCTTCTTTCAGGAAGCCTTCCGGCGCAATGATCGGGATTTCGCCTTTGGCGATTTCCTCGTCGCTCATCACACCCTTCATGCCGCCGTAGTGATCGACATGGCTGTGGGTGTAGATGACGCCGGTGACGGGCTTGTCGCCACGATGGGCGCGCATGAGCTCAAGACCGGCACGCGCTGTTTCCGACGAGATCAGCGGGTCGATGATGATGTAGCCCTTGTCGCCCTCGATGAAAGTGATGTTGGAAATATCAAAATTGCGCACCTGATAGATGCGCTCGGTGACTTTGAACAACCCATGAATCTTGTTGAGTTTCGCCTGACGCCAGAGGCTGGGGTTGATCGTATCGGGCGCTGTTTCCTCATCCTCGAAAGCAAAGGACGTCATTTCCCAGACAGGGTTTCCCGCCGCATTGACGATGCGCGCATCGGGGATCGTCGCGATGAAGCCGCGTGTCGAATTGGCAAAATCCTCGTCAGACGCCGGCGGCAAGTGCGCGCGCACATGGTCATGCGCTTTGCAGGTGGCTTTTGTGGCGTCTTTTGGACTTTGCATTTTCTACTCTCCCAATTCGCCCCGGTCGTCTGCCGAGTTTTGCCAAAGACTAGCCCGATCATCGCGTAATCACAAAGGTTTGAGCCGGAAAATGGAACATTCAAAATTTAGTTCAGATGAACGGTTGACCTTCCAGTTGCTGGAAGGACTACATCAGTGCAAGTTGAACATTCCTCTGGGAGAAACATCATGGCCTGCAAGACACATTCGGACGACACGCACGACCACCATGCGCATGGTGACGCCGCCCATGCTTGCTGTGCCAAACCTGAAGCGCCTGTGGCCGTGACGGTCAAAGACCCTGTCTGCGGCATGAGCGTTGATCCCGCGACCACGCAGCATCACGCGGTGCATGAGGGCCATGATCATTATTTCTGTTCAGCCGGATGCCGGACAAAATTTGTCGCCGATCCGCAGAAATATCTGGGCCCGAAGGTCGAACAAGCGCCCGCGCCTGAAGGCACGATTTTCACCTGCCCCATGCATCCCGAAATCAAACAGGAAGGCCCCGGCACTTGCCCGATTTGCGGCATGGCGCTCGAACCCCTGATTGCGACGGCTGACAGCGGACCCAATCACGAGTTGATCGACATGCAGCGCCGACTTGTCGTTGCTGTGATCCTCGCCCTGCCGCTCGTCGTCCTCGACATGGGCGGACATGCAGGGTTCTTCGCAAGCATTTCGCATTTCTCGCAGTATATCGAATTGGCTCTCGCGACACCCGTTGTGCTGTGGTGCGGCTGGCCCTTTTTTCAGCGCGGCTGGGCGTCGGTTGTCATGCGCAATCTCAACATGTTCACGCTGATTGCGCTCGGCACCGGCATTGCCTGGACCTATAGCGTCGTGGCGGCGCTCGCCCCTGATCTTTTCCCCGATGCCTTCCGCAATCACATGGGACTGGTGCCGGTTTATTTTGAAGCTGCTGCCGTCATCACCGCTCTTGTCCTCGTGGGACAAGTGCTGGAACTGCGCGCGCGCGAACGCACGGGCGGCGCGATCCGCGCGTTGCTCAATCTTGCGCCCAAGACGGCGCGGCGCATCGGCACGGACGGACAAGAAGCCGACATTGATCTTGCCGAAGTGGTGACAGGCGACAGCCTGCGTGTGCGTCCCGGCGAGCAGGTGCCCGCCGACGGCGTTATCACCGCCGGTCAGGGCACCATCGACCAATCCATGATGACGGGTGAGCCTGTGCCGGTGCAGCTGGGCGAAGGTGAGCATGTGATGGCTGCGACGCTCAACCGCGCGGGCAGTTTTGTGATGACGGCTGAAAAAGTCGGCGCGGAGACAACCCTGTCGCGCATTGTGCAGTTAGTCGCCGAAGCGCAGCGCTCGCGCGCGCCGATCCAGAAGCTTGCCGATCAGGTGGCCGGTTGGTTTGTGCCGCTGGTGCTGCTGGCGGCGGTCACATCCTTTGCCATCTGGGCGAGCGTCGGGCCGGAGCCGCGCTTTTCCTTTGCACTGGTTTCCGCCGTTGCTGTGCTCATCATTGCCTGCCCTTGTGCGCTTGGTCTTGCCACGCCCATGTCGATCATGGTGGGCATCGGGCGCGGTGCGGGCGCGGGCGTGCTGATGCGCAATGCGGACGCGCTGCAGGTGATGGAGAATGTGGACACGCTGCTCATCGACAAGACCGGCACGCTGACGGAAGGCAAGCCTTCGCTCACGGGCATCACCGTCGCGGAAGGTTTTGACGAGGATGATGTGTTGCGTCTGGCGGCAAGCCTTGAACGGGCGTCGGAACATCCGCTGGCAGACGCCATTGTGAAAGCTGCACAGGCACGCGAATTGTCGCTTGTGGAAGGCACGCATATCTCGACGCCCAGCGGCAAGGGCGTGACGGGCCTTATCGAAGGCAGACAGGTTGTCATTGGCAATAAAGATTTTCTCATGTCGCAGAAGATCGATGTGGCCGTCCTGGCAACGGACGCCGATGCGCAAAGGCAGGAAGGCGCGACGGCGATCTTCGTCGGTATTGACGGGAAAGCTGCTGCCATTCTCGCGCTTAGCGACAAGGTGAAGCCCGGCGCGGCGAGTGCAGTCAAAGCGCTGCAGGCGCAGGGGTTGCACGTCATCATGGCGACCGGCGACAACGCGACGACGGCTCATGCCATTGCTGCACGCCTCGGCATTGACGATGTGCGCGCGGATGCTTTGCCGGAAGACAAAGCGTCCATTGTGAAAGGCTTGCAGGCCGATGGACACATTGTTGCGATGGCCGGTGACGGGATCAACGACGCGCCTGCCCTTGCTGCCGCCGATATCGGCATCGCGATGGGCACGGGCACGGATGTGGCGATGGAAAGCGCGGGCATCACGCTCGTCAAAGGTGATCTCAACGGGATTGTCGCGGCGCGGAAACTGTCGCAGGCGACCATGCGCAATATCCGCATGAACCTGTTTTTCGCCTTTGCCTATAACGCGGCTGGTGTGCCGATCGCGGCGGGTATTCTTTATCCGACCTTCGGCATCCTGCTATCGCCTGTTGTGGCCGCGGCGGCGATGGCGCTGTCATCCGTCAGCGTCATCGCCAATGCGTTGCGGCTTTACCGGCTCAAACTTTAGTTCGCGACGCGCCATGAACCGTCGGGCTGCAAGCAGGCTGTGCCGTAACCGTAGGTCATGCGGCCACCGATGTTCGCCTGCGACTGGTACTCGCGGCAATATTGGCCGTTCTGGGCCTGATAGACGTCCGACGACGGCGTGGCCTGAATGGGCGGCTGTTCGTAGTCGTAGCCGGAGTTGTAGCTATAGCCTGAATTGTATGAAGGTGCGGGCGCATAAACGGTCTGCGGGGGCGGTGTGTAATAAGACGGCTGGTTCGCTGCCGACAAGGCGGCTGCACCGAGGATCACACCGCCGATGATGGCGACGGCGGCAAGCGCGTCGCCACTGTCGTCGCGGCCATCGTCGTAGCCGCGGTTGTAGCCACGATTATAACCGCCGTAATGGGGCTGGCCGCCATAGGCCCAACCGCCACCTCCACCGCCACCATGATGACGTCCGCCTGCGAAAGCAGGGGCACTCATCGTCAGGCTGGTGGCCGCGACAAGCGCGAGGGCTGTGGCTTTGAAACCGAGGGATTTGGCTGGGATGTTCATTTGTCCGGTCTCCACGATGCACGTCCTCGGAAGGGGTTTTCCGTTGCGGACGGTCGCTTGATGTTCAGACTATAGAAAGGGCTGGCTGAATGGCAGATGAACGGTTTTTCGCCGCTCGATTCCCCATAAAAAGGCGGCTGCCCCGCGTGAGGCAGCCGCCTTTATCAAGTGTTCCGATCAGGCCGAACGGGCGACGTTGATGACCTGAAGCTGGGTGAATTCGGCAAGGCCTTCTTCGCCGAGTTCTGTGCCGAGGCCGGACATTTTGGAACCGCCGAAAGGAATATTCGGCGCAAGCTCCGCGTGCTTGTTGACCCAGACGGAACCCGATTCCATCTGCAACGCGAGCTTGTAGGCGCGGTCGGGATTGGACGACCAGATCGAGCCGCCAAGACCATAGGGCGAGGCATTGGCGCGGGCGACTGCGTCTTCCGGATCGGAATATTTGATGACCGGCAGAACGGGGCCGAACTGCTCTTCGTCCACCAGACGTGTGCCATCCGTGATGTCGCGCACGATGGTCGGCTGGATGAAATAGCCAGCGCCTGACACGGCGTCGCCACCGGCGATGACGCGGCCATGTTTTTTGGCGTCCTGAATGACTTCGTTGACCTTGTCGAATTGCATCTTGTTTTGCAGCGGCCCAAGCTGCGTGCCCTGCTTCAACCCGTCGCCGACGATGGCGGCTTTGGCGAGGATGGCCAGCTCGTCGCACATTTCGTCGTAGATCGATTCATGCACATAGAGGCGCTTCATGGCGATGCAGACCTGACCATTGTTCTGGAAGGCGCTCTGGAACAAGGCGGGGGCTGTTTCCTTGGGGTTCACGTCGTCGAGCACGATGCCCGCGTCATTGCCGCCAAGCTCAAGCGTGATGCGCTTCAAGGTGGCCGCCGCACCGGCCATGACTTTGGCACCTGTGGCAGTGGAGCCTGTGAAGGAAATCTTGCGCACATCGGGATGGGCGGTCAACGCGCCACCGAGGTCATTGGCGTCGGTGATGATGTTGACGACACCGGCGGGCAGAATGTCTTTGATCAACTCGCCGAGACGAAGTGATGTGAGCGGCGTTGTCGGCGCGGGCTTCAGCACGACCGTATTGCCTGCGAGCAGCGCCGGCGGCAGCTTGAACGACATGAGGATCATCGGGAAGTTCCACGGCACGATGGCGCCGATGACACCCAATGGCTTGCGATGGAGTTCAACCTTGCGGCCTTCGCTGTCGTCGATGACTTTGACCGGCAGATCAAGCGCGGTGAAATAGCGGAAGAAGGCGGCGGTGCCGTAAACTTCGCCGGTGGCGTCGGCAAGCGGCTTGCCCTGTTCCTGTGTCAGCAGGCGCGCGAGTTCGGCGCCATTGGCTTCAATCACATCGGCGATGGCGTTCAGCGCCTTCTTGCGTTCGGCCATCGGCGTTTTCGCCCAGGCGGGGAAAGCGGCCTTGGCGGCGGCGACCGCCTGGTTCAATTGAGCAACCGAGGCGCGCGGGCATTTGGCCAGCACTTCCTCGGTGGCGGGATTGATCACATCCATCGTCTGATCGCCCGCAACAAGCTTGCCACCGATCAAGAGTTTGTAGTCGCTCATCTCAATTCTCCCTGTCTGCCCGTTGGGTCATTTGTTTTTATTTCGGAAAGCGCGAAAGCGCGTCCACATCGAGAACATGGTCGGCGCCGCCGCGCAGCATGGCAAAAAACATATCATCTCCGCGCGGGGTGCGTTCAACAATCATGGAAGCGACGAAGGCCATAATGAACAGCGAAAAACTGTAATGGGCATAGCCTGCCCAGACCTGATCGAAACCATAGTCCTTGACGCCGAGTTCCAGCAATTTGCTGTGATATTCCTCCAAGAGCGCACGCTCATGCACGCGGCGTTCTTCGCGCTTCAAGGCACCACTTAGGAAATAGGACACATCCGACATGCCTGCGCCAAAGCCCAGTGACTGCCAATCCACCACCGCCAGCGGGTAACCACCGGCGGGCGTGCCGAACATCATATTATCGGGGCGGTAGTCCATGTGGATGAGACAGCGCGGGCCTTCGAAACCATACGTATAGAATTCGTAGTTACGCGAGATCGCTTCGCCGATTTCGATGCAGTCGGCGGGAATACGATCACCATAGCGATCACGGAAAGCAGACCAGAAGCCTGCCATCAATTCCTGCGACATGGTGCCCGGCGCGTTTTTGGTGGCCGACACCCATGCCATATCGTCGATGCGCATGTCGCCCCAATGGGAGGCATGGAGCTTGGCGGCTTCGGTCAGCGCTAGGCGCGTCTGGTCGAGGCTGAGACCTTTCATCTGGTCGCCCTGCTCGGCGGGCGCGAGGTCTTCCATCATCAGGACAAATTCGCTGGTCTCAAGGTCAACGTCCGCATACAGACAAACTGGCACGGTGATGAGGGCGTTGGGCGCAATCTGGTGATAGAAATTCACCTCGCGGATGTAATTGCCGTAGTTGACACCGGTGGCGCGGCTTTCGTCGTCGGATGAAGGGAACTTGCCGACGATGGTGGCGGGCGCGCCTTTGGCATCGCCCTTATAATTCATCGTGAAGCGCACGCTCTCGCCCACTTGCCCCGTGCCGACGCGTTTGGCGGTCATGTCAGCAACCGTTACCTCGTGGCCCGCGTGGCGCAGCACGCTCGTCAACCACTGCGGCGTGACGGCGGCGGGACGGATGATCGGAATATCGGAGCTTTGGGTCATGGTTTTGTTTCCCGGCTTCAGGTGCCGCTTGTTGAAACTTTGTTCAGGGGATCGCTTTTACCGGATGGACATAGACTTCGTTGAGTGTGATTTCATTGCCATCAAGCACAACGAGATCAAAGCCGCGCATATAGGTCTTTGATCCATCGGGCATGCTGATCGTGCAATACCAGCGTCCGGCATAGCCGTTATGCGTTGCCCATGTTTCGTGCGGCACATAGTTCATGGGCGGTGTCTCGGCAAAAAGTTTGGTGAGATAGGCGCGCAAAGCCTCGCGGCCCTTCAGACCGTCCGGCACGGACGGGTCGCAATAATGCGTGTAGGCTGAATAGAACATCACCAGTTCAGCGACATTCTTGTCGGACCATGCTTTGAGCCAGCGCGCGTTGAAGTCGATAATATCAAGAGCCATGAGCGTCAGCCTTCCAATACGCGGGCGCGGTGTTCGGGTGTGAAAAATTCCGGCGGCACAAGTTCCGGTCCCGCCATCACAGCCAGCGCGTGAGCCCCAAGCATCGGATCGACGGCGGCGCGGGTGAAATAGCTCGCACGACGCGCGCGGGCCATGTCATTGAACTCCGCATCAAGTGACGAGGAGAGCGACGCGGCGAAACGCAAGCGCCGCATGCGTTCCCTGCGCTCATCGGCATAGGGCGCAAAGAGAGCTGGTGACCAATCGCCTGAACTTTTCAGCAAGTCGGTGACAATGCGCACGTCGCGGTAGGTGATCGAGAGACCTTGGCCGCAGATCGGATCGTTCCAGCCTGCCGCGTCGCCGACGAGGACCACACCTTGGGCAAAAGGTTCATCCGTCCAACTGTCATTGTTGAAATAACTACGCAAGGGACCCGCCGGTGTGCCGTTGGCAAGATGATCGTTTTCCGGGCTGCAGTGCATGCGGAAAGCTTCCAGAAAAGCCGCTGCACCATCGTCGCCTGCAAAGCGGCGTCGCTCGTCGAGTGAATAGGACCCATAAATGCGCACACGGCCTTTGCCCTGCGGGAAAGCGAGGAAAGCGAAATCGCCTTCCGTACCGATGGCTTGTTTGTCGTCGCTCCAGCCCTCCGCGCCATCGACGAGCATGCCGCCAAACATATGATGCGGCTTGTCCTGATGCAGCGTGATATTCGCCGCCGCGCGAGTGGCGGAGGCGCGACCGTCCGCACCGATGATCAGACGCGCGGTTGCGTCATGTGTTTTGCCGTTGACGCTGTAGCGCACAGCGGGATTGGCACCCAACTTGATCTCGCTCACATCGACGCCGCGAAGGGTGTTGCACCCGAGGCGCGTCGCTTCATCGAACAGGGTCTGACAATGTTTCGGATGGCCGAGACAGAGTGGACCCTCGATGCCCGGCAATAATGTATCCATCTGCAATGTCGCGGCTTCCGCTTTGTCGCAGGGCAGGGTTTCGTCGTAAGTCACATGACGTTTCAGATGATGGCCGCCGACGCTGCGCAGCAGGTCATATGTGCCGACACGTTGCGTCTCGACAACACCCCAGGGCGCAATCCATTCGCCGCGCACAAGGTCTTCGTAAACGGTTGATTTTTCGAGCAACAAAATGGAAGCGCCGCTTTGCACCATGTTGATCGCGAGCGCCGAACCGCCTATGCCGCCGCCGATGATGATGAGGTCATAATGCTGGGTCATGGAGTGCCGACCTCCCCGCGGAATATCACGTGACCCGATACTGGCGCCGGAACAGGATGAGGGCAAGGCAGGCGCCTGCGCGCGCGGCGGACGCGGCGGCAACTAGATCGATTGCGTCGCCGTTCCCGCCACGATGTACCATGTGACGAACATTCCGCAGATGAGCGCGCCCGGCAGATGGCTATTGGTACGTCTGTAAGTAAAGACACCAATGAGTGCGATGAGCGCCATCAGCGGCAGAAACTGAATGGCGACAATGGTGCTCAGCGGATCGAAAGCGGTGAGCAATTTGCCATCGATGAAAAGAGCCGCGTAATCGACCAAAAGCAGCACAAAAAATCCTGATGCCAATGCGCCGATGGCGCTTATGTATTGCCGCGCCGCGCTGTCACCCGCGACTGCCAATTGCTGATGGAGTGTGCGCAGCAAGACCGCGAAGAAGGCCGTGAAGGGCACGAGATAGATCAGCGCGAGTTTGAACTGCGCGAAGGTCAGAAGCTTGAGCGCCACCACCCAGAAGCGGAAGTCGATCGTGAACAAGATATCCGCCAGCATGAGCGACACATATCCTGCTGCAACTGTCGCAAGTGATATTGCGATCAGGCGTGGCCAGTCGGCAGCGGCGGTATTTGCTTTCGGCGTGCGCATCACGAGGCCGAGCAAGAGCGTCAAGCCCGCATTGAGGAGTGCCCAGACAAGCACCTGATTGGTGATGCCTTGTTTAAAAATCACATTGGGCGGCGCGATGAAGATGGCGAGAATGAAAAATGGAAAGAAGGTGATGACCGGAAGAAAGGCTGTCAGCGCAAATCGCGCCCACCAGCTTTTGTCGCGCGCCGAAACCGTTGGTGTTGCCTGCCGATGCAAAGGGGCGAAGGTCGGCACTGTCAGCAGCAGATCGAATGTGCCCAACAGTAGAGCGACAAAACCGCAAAGTGCTATGAGCGTACCAATTTCTTTCCAATACCAAATTTGACCGATGTCTTTTGCTGTGCCGCCGGTCAATGTTTGTTCAAACCAGCTAAGGCTCGCGCCGATAGCCGCCGTTGAAAAGTGATCGCCGGGATGGGTTGTGGTGGGTGTCGCAAGAAACCGCGCTGTGCCGTCTTGCACCGAGCCGTAAATCTTTCCTGCCTCGACAGATGCGTCTGTTCCGAACAGGGATTGAAGCTTCGCGCTTGATGCCACATCGCGGGCGCGGGCGACACCCCACATGAGGTCCGAAAATTCATCATAGCGGCTGAAGACGACAGCGAGATTGCGCGGCCATGTGGTTGACCCTTCTTGCGCGAAAGGTGCGCCGGTCGATGAGCCCACCAGCACCATCGAACGGTAAGCGTCCGGCATAGCGGCAGCTGCGGCAAGCACGGTCCAGCCGCCCATGCTGTGACCTTCAAGGCCGATATTATCCTTGTCTACAAATTCAAGACTGCGGAG
>TARA_R110000868_G_scaffold11116_10_pt1 | contig 26375 bp, 25 predicted proteins | sample TARA_R110000868 | Tara Oceans TARA_R110000868 (sample SAMEA4397489) | marine metagenome | biome: Polar Biome; feature: [SRF] surface water layer (ENVO:00010504); material: water (ENVO:00002006), including particulate matter (ENVO:01000060) such as... | depth 5 m | reverse complement strand
ACGCGCAGGTCTGCCGGACTCTCGTTGTCGGCGAGCCGAGCCGCGCACAGCTCGATGCCTTCGATGTCTATATCGAGGCCGTCGAGGCGGGGAGCGCCCTCCTGAAAGCGGGCGTGACCGCGGGGGAAATCGCCAAGGCTGAGAACGACGTGTTCCGGAAATACGATCTCGGAATTTACTGCACCAGCGAATACACGCGGGTGCGCGGCCACGGGGTGGGGCTGTTCGTCGACAACCCGCCGCATATTCTTGAAGATGTCGATACCGTGTTGCCGGCCGGCGCGACCCTGATCGTGCATCCCAACACATATCACCCGGAGGTCGGCTATATGGTCCTGGGCGAGGCCACGGCGGTGACCGAGGACGGATACGAAACCTTCAGCACCCTGCCGCGCAAGCTTCTCTCGGTGGCGGCATGAGACGCGGACTTCTCGCCTGGGACGCGGGCGAAGTACCGGCCGCCGTTCTCGACGCCCGTGTCGAAAAAACCCGTGCCGCCATGATCGCCACCGGTTTCGACGCGTTGCTGCTCTATAACAATTTCCCGCGCCCGGCGGCCGTGTCGTGGCTGACCCATTTCGTGCCGTACTGGTCGCAGGGCGTATTGGTACTGCCCGCCGTCGGCGCCCCCGAATATTTCGTCAGCCTGTCGAAGCGGGTGGCGGGATGGATCGCCGAGACATCCCATATGGGGGAAATCGTCTCCACCCCGCGACTCGGTGCCGATCTGGCGAAACGGCTCGGCGGTGCAACAAAGATCGGCGTGCTGGAACTGAACAGACTGCCCGGCGGGATCGCGCAACCCCTGATTGCGGGTTTGCCCGCCGCTGCGCTGGACGACGCAACCGATCTCTTCCGTGCTGTCCGCCATCCGGCGGATGACACCGAAGTCGCAATTTCCCGAAAGGCTGCGACCCTGGCGCGGGACTGCCTGGATGGCGCGTTCGAGAATGCGGATTACAGACAGACCGCTGCCCTGACTGCGGCGATCGAAGGTCCGGCCCGGCTTGCCGGCGCAGAGGAGGTGATCGTCGAATTCGCCCCCGATCTCGCCGGGGATACGGCGTTGCGGCGGATCGATGGCGATATTGCGCTGGGCGACCGCTATGCGGTGCGTGTCTCCCTCGCCTGCAAGGGACACTGGATACGTCTCGGCCGGACATACGGCGCCGAACGCCTCGATGACTGGATTGCGGGAAGCCTCTCCCCGATTCTCGACGGTGAAAGCGTTCCCGGGCTGGGCAGCCCCGCCGTCACGCTCGAAGCCTGTATGGGCTCGGCGCCGCTAACGGCCGTGACGGAGCTTCCCGCCGGCGCCGTCGGCACGGCGAACCTTGCATTGTCGGTCGGCGGCGACGTTCACCTGGTCAGTATTCCGGTGCTCAGCGAGGACGGGACGGTTTCGCCGCTGATCTAGGCGATGGCGCGCAGATGCGCGGTCAGCGGCGACAAATCCCGCAACGATAAGAGTCCCTGCACGCCGTCAATGATTGCATTCCGGGCATCCGGCGAAAGCCGGTCGCGGCTATAGGCGTGGAAACGGTCGATGGTCGTTGCCATGTCCAGCGGGGAATCGGGGTGACCCGGCGGATTCCGGACTTCGTTCTCGAAGACACCTGCCGCTGTCGAAATCCGGACGCGCGCCGGCCATGCGGCGGGAAACGCTTCGTCGAGTCCGGCGGCGTGCGTGACCGAAATTTTATGCGTCAGCGCAACGATATCGCTGGATATCCGCCCCTCGTCGCTCATTCGTTCGGGCAGGATATCGCCGTCGCAGATCAGGGCGGCCGTCAGAAACTGCAGGCTCGCCGCCGCCGCAAACCGGGAACCCGGCCGGCCGGGCCGGTCGACGATGCGGCGCATGGCTTCCGGCAGGCCGAATTCGACAGCGTCGATGGCCGAGGCGGATATATTCTCCGCCGCCATCGTATCGCGCAGGGCGGCGAGCGCGGATTGCGCCTGCAACGCACAGGGAAACGCTTTCAGGCTGGTTGCGGCGATTTTCCAGTCCGTGCCGAGATTGTGCAGCAGGCGCCCGGGCTCGGGCGCGAACCCGAAGGCGGCCAGAAACCCGCGGTCGCCGGTCAGCGGATCGTCCGGTCCCTGGAGCCCGGCAGCGGCGGACCGGGCGGCTTCGACGCCGATGCGGATTGTGTTGGCGGCGAGCAGGTTTCGCGATTCCGGCGCTTCCGCCGCGCCGGTGCCTATGCCGCCGGCCTGTACGACGGCGAGCGCGACGGCATGGTGCGTCCGGTCGGCGTTCAGGCCCATCGCGCGCGCTGTCGCCGCCGCGGCGCCCGCGCCGCCGAGAACCGCCGTCGGCCACCAGCCCTGCCCGAGAAGACGCGACGATCCGAGCGCTTCGCCGATCCGGATTGCCGTTTCGTAGCCCGCCGTCACGGCCGCGATTGCCGTCGCGCCGTCCGGGCTGAACATCAGCGCCGGCGGTACTGCGATCAGACCGGCGCACAGGGTCGTGCCCGAATGGATCGGGTCTGATTCCGCGGCATGACACTGCATGGCCAGCCGGCCGCAAAACGCCGCCGGGCCGTCGGCGGTCAGGGTCGCGACCGAAATCGCTTCGGGAATGCTCAGGCCTGCATGAAACCCGGCGAGAACGTCGAGCACGTGCTGAGAAACCAACGCACCGATGGCGGGCGGCAGGGCATTGCCGTCCAGTTCGGCTGTGAATTCTGCCAGTTCCGATGTCATTGAAGGCATGACCGTTGGTAAGACATCGACTCCTCCGGAACAAGTGCCCGGATCGCAGCGAATACCGCATACAGGGCGTTCGCTATCCCGGGATGGCCCCGTGATAGAAGAAAATGCCCAGCCCCGACGCAAACAGCACCTGCCCCGCGAGACTGTGGAGTATCCACACCAGCGGAAAGGACGACGTGCGGACATAGGCCCAGGCGAACGCTAGGCCGCCCGCGAAAGACAGGACGATTGCGACCCAGTTCGCGAAAAACCCGTGCGCCAGCGCAAAGACAAACGCACTGGCGATAATTGCCGTCGTATCGTTGGGAAACAGGACGCGGTATCGGCGGAAAAACAACAGCCTGTAGGCGATTTCCTGTCCCAGCACCGATAAGAACGGATAGAGCGCAATCACCAGCGCGAAACGTTCCGGATTGTAGAGCGGAAAACTGAGCAGCCGTTCGGGGATCAGCAGGAAGGTCAGCCCGAACGTCACAATCGCACAGGCGGCTATCGCCGCAACGATCAGCGGCACATGGCGCCCGATACCCCGGAAGTCCAGGATTTCAATCCATCTGAACCCCGGCGTCACGGCGAGCAGCAGCGCCGAGACGACAAAAACCGCCGCAAGCGGGGCGATCGCTCCCAGGGTGCCGAAGAAAAAGAGCTGGGCCGCCGGCACGACGAGAAACAGCACGGAAAACTCGGCCCGGAGACGAAAGCGGCTCAACGCTGCACGCGTTTCGGGCCGGGCGGCGGCGGCGCGTTTCCGGAACATGGTGGGATGCATTTCATGGATGATTCGCTATCAGCCCGATACGCGTCCTGCAAGCGCAATCCTGTATAAAGCTGACGCGTATATGCGTCTGTGGTACTAAAAAATCATGACAGATTTACCGGATACCAGCCCCGTCGCCGCAACCAATGCCGGTTGTGCCCTGCAATACGACGACCTGCGCGACTGGCTCGCCGCGGTCGAGGCCAATGGCGATCTTCAGGTCGTGAAAGGCGCCAACTGGCATACCGATATCGGCCAGGTTGTCGAGGTGATGTGCCACGACGAAGGCACGCCGTCGGTGCTGTTCGACAATGTCGAAGGGTGCCCCGAAGGGTTTCGTATCCTCGTGAACTGGTTTACCGGGACCCGCAAGAACCTGACCCTCGGGTTTCCGGAAAGCTTCAACAAGCTCGATTTGTCGCGCGCCTATGCGGGGCACACGAAAAACCTGAAACCGATCCCGCACGAGATCGTGGAGGACGGCCCCGTTTTCCAGAACGTCCTCGAAGGCGACGATATCGACGTGACGAAATTTCCCGCGCCGTTGTGGAACCCCGACGACGGCGGGCGTTATATCGGAACAGGTTGTTTCATCATAACGCGCGACCCGGATACCGGCTGGATCAACTGCGGCACCTACCGGATCATGATCCACGACGAAAAGCGGGTCGCGCTTTACATTTCGCCCGGCAAGCACGGTCGTATCCACCGCGACAAGTACATGGCGCGGGGAGAGCCGATGCCGGTCTGCATCGTCGTCGGAACGGATCCCTTGTCTTTCCTCACGTCGTCGACGGAAGCGCCGGAAGGCATGTGCGAACTCGACATGATGGGCGCCTATCGCGGTCATGCGGTCGAATGCTTAACCGGTAAACATACCGGCCTGCCGTTCCCGGCGTCGTCCGAGGTCGTTATCGAAGGTTTCGTGAATCCCGGAAATACCGCGCCGGAAGGGCCGTTCGGCGAATGGCTCGGATATCAGGGCGGCGCGATGGAAGCCGAGCCCTGGGTGGATATCTCCGCGATTTATCACCGCGACGATCCGATCCTGCTGGGGGCGGCCCATATCCGCCTGCCCTATGAATACGCCCGCTACCGCGCCATCAGCCGCTCCGCGATCCTGAAGGAGAATATCGCGCGCGCCGGCGTGCCCGACGTGACCGAAGTGTGGGCGCACGAGGTCGGCGGATCGCGCCTTTTTCTGGCGGTTGCCATCAAACAGCGTTATCCCGGCCATTCCGTGCAGGCGGGCCACATTGCGGCAATGTGCCATGCAGGCGCCTATCTTGGCCGGTTTGTGGTCGTCGTCGACGAGGATGTCGACGTCTCGAACCTGGAAGAAGTGATCTGGGCGGCCTGCACGCGCTGCGATCCCGCCGAGAATATCGCTTTCATCCGGGGAGCATGGTCGTCGTCGCTCGATCCGCTGATCCCGCCGGAAGACATCAAGGAAGGCAAGCTGTACAACAGCCGCGCCATCATCGATGCCTGCCGCCCTTTCCACTGGAAGGACGACTTCCAGAAGGTCAACGCCCCGTCGCCCGAAGCGCGGCAGGAAGCATGGGACCGCTGGGCATATCTGCGGGAATGAGCCAGGCGGTGACGGATTCACGTTCACCCGCCCGTGTCTGCACAGATGCGTAAACAGAGGAGACGCGATATGCGGCGATGGTATTTGAGTGTTCTGGTAATCGGTGTGCTGACGATGGGCTCTGTCGGTGCGGCATTCGCCCACCACGGGTGGCGCTGGACGACCGGCGGAAATATCGAACTGACCGGCATGATAACGGCGGCCCGGCTTGGGAATCCCCATGGCGTGCTGACGGTGGACGCCGAGGGGCAGGTCTGGCGGGTCGAGGTCGGCCAGCCGTGGCGCAACGAACGCGCCGGTCTGAAACCGGGAGACCTGAAAAAGGGCGTCGAGATCCGCATCGTTGGCGAACCGTCCGCCGATATCAAGGACAAGCGCGTCAAGGCGGAACGCCTGTATATCGGGCCCAAAGAATACAAGCTTTATCCCGAACGCGACTGAGTATGACGGAAATCTGGTCGGCGCTGCAGGCCAGCGATCTTGCGGTCTGGATCAATTATTCGCGTTGGGCCTATGCCGCCGTGGCAACGGTGCATGTGCTTGCGATCGGCGCGCTGATCGGCTCGATCCTGACACTCGACCTGAGACTGATGGGGGTCGGGCGGTGGCTCGACCCGCACCAGCTCGCCCGATTTGTAGTGCCGGTCGCGGGAACGGCATTTTGTTTCGCCATCGTCAGCGGTGTGGTTCTGTTTATCGGCCGGGCCGGTGAATATGCGGCGTTCGGCACGTTCCGGATCAAGATTGCCCTGATTGTCGTCGCCGTTGCGATGATAGCGGCGGCGCATGTCCGCTATGGAATGCGGCTGGAACGGGCGAGCGACCGCCAACGCTTCCACCTCGGTCTGGCGTCGATTCTCCTGTGGCTCGGCGTCGCCGTTTCCGGGCGCATGATCGCCTTCGTACACGGGTGATCTTCCGGCGCCGCCGGTTCGAATTTGACCCCTGGGACATTTCTTTTCTTGCAGCGATTCACCCGGCTGATCATACTCCTCTCCTGTGTTCAACAATCGAAAGGAGGTGATCGAGTGTCTCATTGTCTAAAGGTGCGGCCTTCGGCTGCCAGGATCTGGATCGTCACCTCTGCAGAGGCTTGCTTCGACTGACGTGATGTATTCATGGTCCGCTCCAGGGACCGTGTCTGACAATGGAAGGGTCGCCCGATCGGGCGGCCCTTCGTCTGTTTGGGCTTTCCCTTCGCCGGAATTCCGCCGCATACTGGCAACAGAATAAAAGGGAGAAAAAACATGCCGATGGCAAAAGTGCGCGGACTGAACATCAACTACGAAATCGTCGGCCAGTCGGGACCGTGGGTGGCGCTGATCACAGGCGGACGGCGCGGTTACCAGGAATTTTTGCCTCTGGCGGGAAAAATAGCCGCGAAGGGGTATCGCGTGCTGCTGCACGACCGGCGCAATACGGGTTCATCGGATATCAAGCTCGAAGCGCACGAGGTCGAGGAAGCGACCTGGGCCGACGACCTGCGGGAATTGCTGACCCAGCTCGACGCCGCGCCGGCGTTTATCGGCGGTTCGTCGTCGGGCGCGCGGACGGCGATCATGTTCGGGTTGCGCCATCCTGATGCGACACGGGCGCTGATGCTGTTGCGCGTCACCGGCGGCGCGTTTCCGGCGAAGCGCCTGCCGGAGATGTATTACGGACAGTTTATCAAAATTGCCCAGGAAGGCGGCATGGCCGCCATCTGCGAGACAGAGACCTGGGCCGAGCGGATCGAGACGAACCCGGCGAACCGCGAAAAACTGATGTCGATGGATGCCGACGAATTCATCGCGACGCTCAGCCGCTGGAAGGAACTGTTCGAGGCGGGCGCCCATCTTCCCGTCATGGGCGTCACGGAGGACCAGCTCGGCAGCCTGAAAATGCCGACCATCGTGATTCCGGGCAACGACAACACCCATTCCTCGGAAAGCGGCCGGACCGCGCACCGGATGATCGAGGGCAGCGAGATGCACGACCTCGGGCTCGAAGACGAAGACGTGCCGCTCATTCCCTATCCGGACTGGGCGCCCTACGAGGCCGAAATCACCGACGTTCTGACGGGATTCATGGCGCGAAACTAGGGTCGGCTAGAGAAGGCATTTGCCGCCGAACCGTTCGAGAAATTTCGGGATCGCCGCTTCGTTGACGACGTGACGCGGAATTTCGCCCCGCATCGCGGTCATGGCAGCATTGATTGCCCACGGCACGGCAGGTTCCAGGCTGGCGCCCTTGTTCGCGCTTACCATATGCGGTGACACCAGCACCTTGTCGCCGAGGCCGCGCAGCGGCGATTGCAGGTCCAGCGGTTCGTCTTCGAATACGTCGAGCGCGGCGCCTGCGATGGTGTTGCGGTCGAGCGCGTAGAACAGGGCGTCTTCGTCGACAATCGGCCCCCGGGCGGCATTGAGCAGGATCGCCGTCGGTTTCATCATCCCGAACTGCGCCTCCGATATCAGGTGTTCGGTTTCTGCCGTCAGGTTGGAATGGATCGTCACGACATCGGATTCGCGGAGCAGGGTTTCCAGGTCGACCGCGCGGGCGTTGTGATGGGCGAATTTCGATTCGTCGACATAGGGATCGTGGGCGATCAGCCTTACCCGCCATGGCGCCAGCAGGTCGCACAGCCGCGACCCGATCCGCCCGAGCCCGATTATGCCGACCGTTATGCCGTCATATCCATCCTGGCGCGCACCGAGATACGTGCCGGTAAGGGAATCGTCCCGCCAGCCGCCGTCGCGCACGTGGCGGTCTTTTTCGCGCGTTTTCTTCAGCATCGTCAGCATCATCGTCATCGTGCCTTCGGCAACGCCGCCCCAGTTCGCTTCCGTCGGCGAGTGGGTGACGAGGATGCCGAGATCGGCGGCGGCATCGATATCGACATCGTCATAACCGATGGTCAGCTTGGCGATGATCCGCATCTGCGGCAGCCTCGCCATGAAATCGTGGGTAAAGGTGAAGCCGCGCATGACCGCGCCGATGATCGCATCGCGTCCGTCCGCCAGCGGAAAGACGTTACTTTCGTCCGCGCCGAACGCCCGCCGCCATTCGGCGTTTCCAAATGTGACTTCGCAGCCCGCGTCTTCGAATTCGCGGTATTTCGCGTCCACATCGCCCATCGGCGTGTAGACCAGTACTCTGGGATCGGCCATTTCGGAATTCTCCCTGTTGTCTTGGTCGCATAGAAAACCCCGGCCGGTGGAACCGGCCGGGGCCTGTTTGCAGATGATCGGCCTATTTCTTATTGAGGCCGAGCGCTACCCGCATGCGGTCGATGGTGGCCTGGTCGGTATCGGTGATACGTACCGCCGCAGCCTGCATTTCCTGCCAGCTCGCGGATTCCCAGGTCATTTTTCGCTTTGCAGCGCCGGCGATGACTTCCGGGTCTTCGATCGCACTCTTGAACGCCGCGCGCAGCGCCGCAAGCCGGTCCGCGGGAACGCCGGGAGGGGCCAGCCAGCCGCGACCCAGGACCATGTTGCCGGCCATGAGTTCGGCAATCTTCTTGTCGGCCGGATCGGTTACGAGATCCTTGAGCAGCGGAACGTCGGGACGGTCCTTAAGCGGGGTATCAGCATTGGCGGCAATCACGTTGAATTTTTCAATCATATGCGGCCGGGCGATCTTGTATCCCGACCAGGAAGACTGGAAGCCTGAAACTTCATTCTTGTCCAGCGCGATGTAAATTCCACCCATGCCGCGATAGCCGGTAATCACCTTGAATTTGGTGCCGAGCATCGCATTCACCAGCGTCGGCACGACATAGGTCTGTGAACCCTTGCCGGTAGACCCGAGGACGACCTGTGTCTTCTTGGCGTCATCCATCGATTTCACGCCCGTGGACTTGTAGACGATAAATGCGCTGCGCGGTTGATCCGCGCCGCCGAGGAATTGAAAATTCTTGGCGACGTATTTTACGCCGGTGGTGCGCAGACGCGATGCCAGTGGCGTGTCCGACAGCAGGACGCCGATCATCGTGCCGTCTTTGCGGCCTTTCGAATACAGGAAATTCGCGGCCTTGGTGCCGCCGGCGCCGCCCATGTTCTGGACGATGATCGTCGGGTTGCCCGGGATGCGTTTTTCGAGATGGGGGGCCAGGTACTGGGTGTATTGCGTATGTCCGCCACCGGGACCGGCAGCGACGACGACCGTAATGGTTTTGCCTTTATAAAAGTCGCCGACTGCATCGGCGGCGACAGGCGCTGTCACGCCGGCGGTCAGGATGGCTGTGGTCGCCAGCAGGGGTAGTGAATGCCGTATTATCATTGAAATCGTCTCCCTTGATTGGTATTGCCGCAAAGTATGGCATATCGCCGCGGTCTTTGGCGAATGGCGTTTGGGGCCTATCCCATCGTCAGAATCAGCTTGCCGCGCAGATGCCGGGTTTCGCTGACCTTTTGCGCTTCCGCGGCGTCTTTCAGATCGAACAAGGTCAGTTCGGGAACGGTTACGGCGCCGGCATCGTAGAGCTCGACGATACGCTCCATATAGGACCGAGCCCGCCCGACACTGGGACGAAGCGAAACCACATCGTCGCGCGGCGCTTCGGGCGCCTTGGCACCGGAGGCAATGAACGCGGCCCGCCCGCCCGGTTTCAGCACCTTGAAGCCTTCGATTGCGACGTCGCCGCCGACCGTATCGAACACGGCGTCACAGTCCGATACGACCTGTGTGAAATCCTGGACGTTGTAATCGATGATTTCATCCGCGCCGAGCCCGCGCACGTAGTCGTGGTTGCGGGCACTGGCTGTCGTGACGACATGTGCACCGATATGCTTTGCAAGCTGGATGGCAAAACCGGCAACGCCGCCGGCGCCGCCCTGGATCAGTATTTTTTCGCCGGGCTGCAATTTCAGGGATTCTTCGAGGGAGATAATCGCGGTGAGCCCGATCAGCGACAGGGCATTGATATCCACGTGGGAGATATGATCCGGCTTTTTCGCCAGAACCGCCGCCTTGGTCGCCAGTTTTTCGCAATAGGTTCCTTCCTGGCCGACCGGCAACACGCCGAACACGGCATCGCCGATAGCCAGATCGGTTACATCTGCGCCGACTTCGCTGACGACACCGGAAAAATCGCGACCGCAGATATAGGGAAAAAAGGCGGTCGGGGCATAGGAACCCGCGCGAACCTTCCAGTCGGCGCCGTTGACGCTGGCCGCGCGGATATCGGCAACGATTTCGCCGGCCCCGGCGACGGGATCCGGCAGGTCGCCGTATTTCAGTACGTCGGCACCGCCATTTTCTTCGAAATATACTGCTTTCATCGCTGTTCCGGCCTTTTGTCTGATTGCTGTCTGATTGTATGAGCGCGGAGTTTAGCCGTTTAAGGCGATACTGTGAAAGTGCATCCGCCGGATTGAGTCCGTCGCCATATTGGCCCACAATCCGGTCGTTATCCGGATTTACCGAAATTTAGCAGGGGCATGGCCATGACCATCGATATGCACTCCCACTGGAGCCCGCCTGAACTGATCGATATCTATCGCGCACGCAGCGAAGCGCCGATGATTTACGTCAATGAAAACGGCGAGGAGATCATCAGGACGCGCCGCGGCGAACAGCCGTTTGGCGGCATGTTCGACGATCTCGATGCGCGCCTCGCCGAAATGGACGAACACGGCATCGATACCGCGGTGCTGTCTCTCTGGGGGCCGCATCAATGGATCGAACGCCTGCCGGTGGCGGAATCGCTGCCCGCGGTCCGGACATATAATGACAGCGTATCGGCACTCTGTGCCGCTCATGAAGGCCGTTTCGCCGCCTATGCATCCCTGCCGATGGCCGACATCTCTGCGGCGGTCGCGGAGTTCGACCGGGCAATCGCATTGCCCGGCATCATCGGCGCCATCGTGCCGGGCAACGCCTTCATGACGGAAGCCGATCTCGAACCCTATCTGCCGATCCTCGAGGCCGCGAACCGGCACAAGGCGGTCCTGTTCATCCACTGGGGGCCGCGTCCGGACGATGCCTGGCCCCGTGTGACGCCTGACACGGACAATTTCATCCGCCGCATGGGCACGCTGGACATGCAATCGAGCCTGTCGGCCTGCACGATGACCCTGACGATGACCGACGTGCTCGACAAATATCCCGATGCCCGGTTCCATATTCACAATCTTGGCGGCAACATCCCGTTCGAGGTTGAACGCTTGGATCACCGCAACCTGCTGGACTCGCCGGACGAGCCGATGCCGTCGACGCGGCTGCGCAAACCGAACCTGTGGCTCGACTGCAATTCCTTCGGCGCGAAGGCGATCGAGCTCGGTGTCGATGTTTACGGTGCCGACCGTATTGTGTTTGCGACCGACGGTACGGGCTTCGGATGCGACTGGACCAACAAGGCGATTGCGGCCGCCGAGCTGACTGAAGACCAGCGCAACATGATCCGGTCCGGCAACGCGGTGGACATGTTCGGGCACCTTGCGACGGTTGCGGTGACAGCCCGGGCCGCGGAATAGGGCGCTTTTCCATGACGTTCGAAACCGGCGTCGTCACCGACAGGGACGTACATCAGACGATGCGCGCCCAGATGCTGCAGATTCTGGAAGATTCGGACATGACCGAGGAACAGAAACAGCAGGTGCTGGTCGCGATGAGCTGCCCGTGCTGCGGCGGCAGCGGCATGTCGCTGACTATCCCGCTGGACGGCGCCAAGCCGGTTTTCTGAGCCCGCCGCCCTTTTGTCATCCAGGCAGATGATCGGAGGGATGCAAGACAAGAGGGATAGCGGTATTGACCGAAACGAACCGGATTGGGCCAGGTACGCCGTTCCTTATCGTATCGGATGTTTCGCGATCCGTGAAACACTACACGGAAGCATTGGGCTTTGAATGCCGATTTTCAGCGCCGGACACGGATCCGATCTTCGCGATCGTGGGGCGCGACGCGGTGCAGATAATGCTAAAATTTGTCGGCGACGAGGTGCCGCCATCGCCGAACAATCAACAGCATGAATGGGCGCGCTGGGACGTCTTCGTTCACGTTCCCGACCCGGATGTGCTCGCAGGCGAATTCGAGCGCCGTCGCGTTCCGTTCCATCAAGTGCTCGGAGATACCGAGGATCAGTTGCGTGGGTTCGAGATTGCCGATCCCGACGGATATGTCTGCTTTTTCGGCCGGCCGCTGTAACCGGTCTGTCCTTTGAAATCTGCCCGAATCCGGGCGTTTGCCGGGCAGGTCGGTAGCGTATTTATTAAGGTATTAGTAAGGCACGTCGCCTTCTATTCCGATGCGGCGCAACAGGCGCCTTTCGGAGGACGGAAAATCGGTGCGGGCGTGCTGCGTGCAGCGGTTGTCCCACATCAGCAGGTCGCCGGCCCGCCATTCGTGCGCGTAGATATGGGCCGGGTCTTCCGCATAGTCGAACAAAGTCGCCAGCAACGCGTCACTGTCCGCTTCGTCCAGCCCGACCAGTTCCTCGGTCATCAGCCGGTTGACGTAAAGCGACTTGCGGCCGGTTTCGGGATGAGTGCGGACCGCCGGGTGGACGGCCTGCGGCGATTTCGACCGGTCGAACCGTCCGCTGCGTACCTGGGTCTGGTAATCGAAGATGTTCATCGCCCGAAGCGGCGCTATCCGCGTGCGGATATCCTCAGGCAGCGCGTCATAAGCGGCGTACATATTGGCGAACAGCGTATTGCCGCCGGTCGATGGGACTTCTTCGCCGTACAGCATCGCCCCCATCAGCGGTTTTTCCAGATAGACCGAATCCGAATGGAACATCAGCTCTCCGTCGGGGAGCGCGCCGATGGCCTCGCCGTTTTCGCGGATGTTGCTGATGAGCATCAGACGCCTGTCGCCGCCGTCGCCCCTTTGCTTGTCCCGGGCGCCGATGGTTTCGCCGAAACAGGCGGCGAAACGTATCTGGTCGTCCTCGCTGATCGGCTGGTCGCGGAAAACCAGTACGAGATGTTCGAGCCATGCGCTGCGCAGCCGGTCTATCGTCGCCGGGTCGAGCGGGCGGCGGAGGTCGAGACCGCGAATTTCCGCGCCGAGGGCCGGCGCAAGGGGATGAATCGTGAAATCTGTCATAGCGGAACCATATGCCTCGATTGCCGGATGGATCAAGCGTCCAGCGCCGCGGCGCGGATGGCATCCGGCGTGAACGGCATCCGCCGCAGGCGTATTCCCGTCGCGTTACAGACCGCATTGGCGATGGCGGCGCCCGCCGGGCCCGAGACGGCTTCGCCGGCACCGAGGAACGGCACGCCGGGGCGCTCGATCAGCACCGTCTCGATCTCCGGCACGTTGTCGAACCGCAGGATCGGATAGCCTTCCCAGTCGCGGCTGGTGATGCCGTCCCTGTCCCAGGTGACCTGTTCGTGGATCGCCCAACTCGCGGCCTGCAGGAAGCCGCCGTCGAATTGCGCGATCAGGCCGTCGCGGTCGACAATTTCGCCGGCATCGCCGACCAGGACTGCCCGGTGCATCACGATCTCCGCGGCGTCGTTGACCTCCAGTTCCACATAGACGGCGGCATAGGCCTTCAGGTTCTTGTACTGGGCGAAGCCGATGCCGCGTCCGCGCTCGTCATCGGCCGTCAGGTCGATATGTCGGGCGAGGGTTTCCAGCACCTTGCGGCCGCGCGGGTCCTCGAGGTGGTTGAGGCGGAACGTGACCGGGTTGATTCCCGCGGCTTCTGCGAGTTCGTCCATGAAGGATTCGAGCGCGAACACGTTGCCGAACGCGCCCAGCGTGCGCAGCGCCGATGTCCGCAGCGGCAGGCCGCGCACGAGGTTTTTGACCAGCCGCTTGTTCGGAAACCTATAGAGCGGGTCGAGATTGCGGTGCAGACCGATATGTCGGGCGATGGATGGCTGTGCAACGAATGGCGGCGGCGGGTTTTCCGTGAACCGGCTGGACAGCAGGCGGGCGGCGCCTGCCATGTTGGGCCCCGACCGGGGCCTCATGCTGAACGTGTCGCCATAGCTTTCGTGGCTCCATGCCATGACCTTGCCGTCCGCATCCAGGCTGGCCTGAAGTTTAAGCGACATGGCCGTCGCATAGGGCGCCCAGGAATGTTCTTCCTCGCGCGTCCATTTCAGCAGGATCGGCGTGCCGGGCAGGGCACGAGCGATCAGGGCCGCGTCGAAGGCTGCATCGTCGGCGCCGTTATGGCCGTAGCAGCCCGCGCCGGGAACGTGTTCGATCCGTATGAATTGCTCGTCCTGTCCGAACGCCTCGGCGATGGCGCTGCGCAGGAAATAGATGCCCTGGCTGTGCGACCAGACCTGCATTCCGTCTTCCTGCCACAGGGCGGCGCCGGCAGACGGGCCGATGGACCCGTGGGAATGATAGGGCTTGTCGTAGCGCGCGTTCAGCGTGTGGGCGGCGCCTTCCGGTTCTTCGAGCGGCGGCACGGGCTTGTCCTGGGGCACGCCGTCGTTTTCCACCGGCAGGCTGATCCGTTCGTTGCCGGTTATGCTTTCGAACAGCTCGGCCTGGGTAATGCCGTCGGCCGTATCCCAGTCGCATCCGGCGAACAGGCGTTCCGCGGCGCGGATCACGGCATATTCGTCCGCGCCCGCAACCGCGAGATAGCTGCCGTCCCGGACGATACGGATCCCGCCGTCGCGCAGGCGGTCGGCGAGGGCTTCATCCATCCCGCGCAGCCGGGCGTGATAATGCGGCGGGCGGACGACGCGGGCATGCAGCATGCCCGGCATCTTCATGTCGTGCAGATAGGTGTATTTCCCGGCAACGATATCGGACAGGCCGAGCGGCGCGATATGCCGGCCGACAAGCCGGTGGTCGCCCGGCGATTTCACCGCAATATCGGGATCGACCTCCAGCCCGAACGGGATGCCGCCCTGCAGTTCCTGATAGGTAACACTCTGGTTCGTGCCGCGCGACTGGATCAGGCCGTCGTCTGTTTCAAGCGTGTCGATGTCGACGCCGAGACGGTCCGCGGCCCTGGCCAGCAGGTGCGCCCGCGCCGTCGCCGAGGCGAGCCGCACGGCGCTGCCGGATTCCATCATCGAATTGCTGCCGGACGTGATGCCCTCGTCCGGCGCTTCGCCGGTAACGGTGCGGATCACGTCGATACGGGACATGTCGACGTCCAGTTCTTCGGCGGCGATAATCGCCAGCGCCGTGGAAATCCGCTGGCCGATATCGACCTTGCCGGTGTGGATGGCGATACGACCGTCTTCGCCGACGGAAACCCATTCGTCGAGACCGGGATGTTTCTTCAGGCTGGTGCTGGAAAACGCGCTAGGCATTCGCGGTCTCCCCGGCGGCGCGGTGGATCGCGGCGATCACCCGGGCATGCGATCCGCAGCGGCAGAGATGTTCGGACAAGGCCGCCACGATGGCCGCGCGGTCGGGACTGGGGTTCCGCTTGAGCAGCGCCGTCGCGGCAACCACCAGCCCGGTCGTGCAGTAGCCGCATTGGGCAGCGCCTTCCGCCACGAAGGCGCGCTGAACGGCGGCGCCTGTGCGGTCGCCCGCCAGTGCTTCGACCGTCACGATATCCTTGCCGGTAAATTCACCGGCGGGCCGGCTGCAGCATAGCGTCGCTTCGCCGTCCACCAGGACGGCGCAGGCGCCGCATTGTTCCAGTCCGCATCCGAGTTTCGATCCCGTGAGGTCGAATTCGTTGCGCAGGATGTAAATCAGCGGCGTCGCCGGGTCGCACTCGACCTGCCGTGCCGCGCCGTTAACCGTCAGTGTCAGGGAGTCCATGGTGCCTATTTGCCGAACTGTGGGAAAAGTTTGAGAGCGTTGTCGCGTTCGATGCCCTGCAGGATATCCGGGTCCAGGCCCATTTCCTGCAACGATTTGATCGAGCCCGTCATGGTCGGTTCCGGCGCGAACGGATAGTCGCTGCCGAACAGCACGTGATCGGGCGCGACCAGTTCGAACAGGCTGCGGAAGGCAAGCCAGTTGGCTGACAGGGCGGTGTCGTAATACAGCCGTTCCAGTTCCGGGATGACGCCGTTGGGCACATGTTCCTTGAAACCGGGGCGGCCCTGCAGCCGTCCGATACGTTCGGCCAGGAACGGGATCGCCCCGCCGGCATGGGAAAAGATGAAATTGATGTCCTGGCAACGCGCAAAGGTGCCGTTGAACAGCAGGCTGACGACCGCACGCGTGGTGTCGAAGGGAAAATCGAGCGTGGCCGCCGGAATTTCCGGCTGGCACTGGTTGCACGGCGCGTTGGTCGGGTGGAAATAGACGGTGGCCTTGCGGCGGTTGAGCTCGTCGAAGACCGGGGCGAAGGCCGGATCGCCGGGATAGCGGTCGCCGTAGCTGGTCAGCAGGCCGATGCCGTCCGCCTTCAGTTCGTCCAGCGCGAAGGCGATTTCCGCCAGGCTGGCATCGACATCGGGCAGGGGCAGCGATGCGAACACGCCGAACCGGTTGGGATGGTCGCGGCTGATATCGGCGGCGTATTCGTTGCAGTGACGGCACAGGTCGATGGTTTCCTGGCTGTCGCCGAACCACAGGCCGGGCGCCGAGATGGATGTCAGCGCCGTCTGGATGCCGTTGCGGTCCATCGCCTCGATCGACATCTGCGGCGTCCATTCCGGCGTCTTGCCGGCCAGGATCAGCGGCCCGATGCGGTCGTCGCCGACGATTTCGACATAGTTCGGCGGCAGGATGTGGTGATGCACATCGATACGGTGGCAGTTTTCCATGGGATGCTGTCCTTAAGCTTTGGTGTAGCCGTCGATGAAGTCTTCGAGAACGATGTCTTCGTTGCCGGGGACATGGATTTCGGCCGGGTAATTGTCCTTGCGCGTCGCGTCGATGCCCATCTTTGTCACCAGGTGCGAGCCGCCCTCCGGATCGTAGGACGCCGGGTCGAGCGGCGAGCCCTTGGCATAGGTCACCATGAAGGTGTCCCGGTCGGCGCGCACACGGGTGGCGATGGCGTGCATGACTTCTGTGTCGCTGGTGATGTCGACATCGTGGTCCACCACCACGCAGAATTTCAGGAACGGATCGGTGACGAAGGCGGCCATGGCGGCGGCTTTCGCCTCGCCCTCGATCTTGCGGTTGATGGCCACGTAACAGACAAAGCGGAAACGGCCGGAGCGCGGCATGTGGACGCCCGTAACGGTGCCGCAGGCAATCTTCACGGTCTCTTCGATGGCGGTGGACCGGATCACGCCAGACAGCAGCAGGTTGTCGGGGTGGCCTACAAATGCGTTCTGGTAGATCGGATTCTTGCGGTGGGTGATCGCCTTGATCTCCAGCACCGGGTTCATCCGTTCCGGCCCGTAGGTGCCGGGAAATTCGCCGAACGGCGCTTCGGACCGGCGTTCCTTGGGCCGGATGATGCATTCGATTACGATTTCGGCGTCGGCGGGCACATCGAGCGGGATGGTCTTGCAGGGCACCAGGGGCACCGGACGTTGCAGAATGCCGCCGGCGACATGCAGTTCGTTCGAATCGATGGGCGTGTAGCTGAGGGATCCCAGAAAAAACGCCGGATGATGGCCGATGACGATGGCGATCGGGCAGGCCTCCCCGCGTTCCTCGAATTTTTTCCAGATCACGTTTCCGTCTGCGGTTTCCGACAGCTGGATGCCGAGCTCGTTCCGGCTGTGGACCTGGTGCCGGTAGATACCGATATTGTCGATTCCGGTATCGGGGTCGCGCATCAGGGCAAGGCCGGCGGTGATGAACTTGCCCGCGTCGAGCTCGTGATAGGTACAGATCGGCAATTCCTCGACATTGATGTCGTCGCCGGTTTTCACGACTTCCTGAACCGGGGCCTCGGTCGCCATTACCGGCGGAATCGGGTTCGCTTCCAGCGCGGCATAGGCCTTGAGGAAGGACTTTTCGTCGCCTTCTTCCATGCCGATCGCATAGCGCAACCGGGCGAAGTTGCCGTGCATGTTGGCGACCAGCGGTATGTCGGATCCTTTGACATTCTCGAAAATAACGGCCTGGAAATGGCCGTCCTTCTCCAGCCGGTCAAGAATGCCGGTCACGCCGAATTTCGGATCGACCTCTTTCGAAATCCGGATGATCTCTTCCGGGTGTTCCTTGTCGAGATATTCGATAAAACCGCGAAGGTCCGGCGTGTAGGGCTGGTTGGACAATGTGTCCATGGCGTGTACCTCTTTAAGTGTCTTTTGGGGGGTCGATGGGGCCGCCCGCCGCAATCCAGGCGTTTATGCCGCCTTCGAGATGGGCCACCGGCGTCAGTCCCATGTCCTGCGCGGTGCGTGCCGCCAGCGCCGAGCGCCAGGCGCCTGCGCAATAGAAGATGAATTTTTTGTCTTCGGCGAAAAAGTCGCGGTGATAGGATGTGTCCGGGTCGATCCACATTTCCAGCATGCCGCGCGGTACGTGGCGCGCACCGGTGATGCGGCCGGTCTTGGCGAGCTCGCGGATGTCGCGGATATCGATGAACAACACGTCGTCGCGCCCGACCAGCTGCCTCGCGTCGGCAATGCTGATTTCCTCGACATGTTCGTTGGCCTCGGCGACCATCTGTTTCACCGAGCGTGTTATGTTGAGCGCCATCGGTTCAGTGTCCCTTGTGATCGTCGCCCGAATGCCCGCCGGAGTGATCGTGCGGGCATCTGTCCGGATATTCGGACCAGTACCATTTCGCCATCTCCGAGAAAACTTTCATGGCGCTTGGCGGGCGGTCATTGCCGTCGAATTCGCGGTACAGGCTGTTCACATTGATAAACACGCGTTCGCGGTCGATCCAGTCGTTAAAGAAATCGGCGACGATTTCCTCCGATGCGGCGACCCAGTCGAGCCCTGCGTCGTAGCGTTTGCGCGCTTCGTCGCGGAGTTCGGTCAGATAGCTGCGCAGCGCACGAACTTCGGTCTTGCCGCTGACCGGCCCGTGCCCGGGCACGACGATATCGACATCGAGGCCGAGGATATGGTCGCAGGCGCCGATCCAGTTGCTTACTGGACCTGCCCACATTACAGGATGACCGCCGACGAACACGATGTCGCCGGTATAGACGATTCGGTCATCGGGGACGTGCACGATCACGTCGCCCCGGGTATGCGCCGGGCCGACATTGGTCAGTTCGACGCGTTTGTCGCCGACCTGCAGGGTCATCGATTTGTCGAATGTCCGGGTGGGCAGGGTGTTTACGATGCCGTCGAAATCGAACTTGCGGCCCATCAGTTCCCAGATGATGGCGCCGGCATCGCCCATGTCCTGCCAGGCGTTCACCCGGCTGATAAAGGCTTCGGGCGGGCGGATTTCCATTTCGTCGGCGCAGGCCCGGGACGCGACGATCTCGGCGCCGGTCACAAGCTGGTTTCCGTATGTATGGTCGCCGTTCGCATGGGTGTTGACCAGGGTGTCGATCGATTTTGCAGCGGGCGCGGCATCGCGCATCGCGGTCAGCATGTCCGCGGTCAGCGGCAGGTCGAACAACGTATCGACGAGCAGGGATTCGCTGCCGTCGGTGATCAGTCCCGCGTTGCTCCACCCCCAGCCGCCATCCGGCAGCAGGTAGGCCCAGCATCCGTTGCCGACGTCATGCAGGCCTTTCGTATATTTCCAATCTTGCATGGGTACGTTGACCCTCCCTTCGCAAACCTTGTACCTGTTCCTTGCACGGACGAAAAGCGGTACGGAAGGCGTGGGTATGACGATACGGTTTGACGACATCGGCAACCGGTTGAAGGCGTTTCGCCTGGCGTCCGGACTCAGCGCCGACGAAATTGCGGCCCGGCTCGATATTTCGAGGACGGCGCTCTACCGGTTCGAGAAGGGCGAGGTCGCAAAGATCGAAACCCTGGAAAAACTGTCCGATCTGCTGGAAGTGTCCGTGCCGACACTGCTCGGGGTGGGGGTCGAATACATTTCGTCGGCCGTCGCCTTTTTCGAGCGCCTCCGCCAGATCGAGGAAATCGCCGAACACATCGTGGTGCTGGCAGGCCCGGTATCGTTTCTCCTGGCGTCCGACGCGTTCGGCGAAACCCTTGAGGAGGTGCTGGCGGAAAGCATCCCGGAAGGCACCGCGGGCCAGGACCGTGCCCAGGCGACCGTGGGCGAACTGATCCCCATCCTGCGCCGCCGCAAGGAAGCTTGGCGCAAGCGCAGGCCGGGTATCCTGAACCTTATCTCCGGCGCCGAAATCGACCGTTTCCTGCGCAACGGCCTGGTCGGCCGGCTCGACCTGCCCGAAGAAGTCCTCGCGGAACGACGGACGCGGGCGCGCGCCGAGGCTGAGCACCTGATCGGGTTGATGGAACAGGAACCCATCGGCGTGCAGATCGGCATCGTGCCGGGCGCCCTGCCGCATAACAGTTTCCAGATATTCCGCCAGGCCGACCGGAAGATTCTCACGCTCAGCCCGTTCCGGCTTGGCGAACAGCCGAACGTCCATGGCGGGATCGCGATGATAACGTCGGCGCCGGAAGCACTGGAACTGCATGAACGCACCGTCGAAGACATGTGGCGGCGGGCGCATAAGGGACAGGCGGCCGCAGCATTCATGCGCGAACTGATCCAGAAACTGCCGGAATAACGTGACCGCGGACCTTTCAGACCTGTTGCAGGATGCCGGGGGCCATCAGCGCGCCGGACGGATGTCGGCGGCCGAGTCCGCATACCGTGCGGCACTGCAGCTGGACCCGGCGCATCCCGGCGCGCAGAACAATCTCGGGGTGCTTGTCGCCCGGCGCGGAGATGCCGCAGGGGCACTGGATATTTTCGACCGATTGCTGGCGTCGGAGCCCGGCTATGCGTCGGCCCATTTCAACCGCGGGAACGCGCTTCGCGCGCTGAACCGCCGGCACGAGGCGATCGAAGCCTTCCGTATCGTGGCCGCGCTGGAGCCCGACCATTACGACGCGCACAGGGCGTTGGGGTTTCTGTGGCTGGCGGTCGGCGACCGCGACCGGTCGATGGATCATTTCGCCCGGACCTACGCCCTGCGCCGGGGCGAGGACCGCACCGGGATCGCGAACGAATCGTTGCGCACGGCGAACCGGTCGAAACTGCAACACGATGCGGCGCTGTTCCGTCACCTGCCGCCGCGCGTCCGCGACGGGGGACGGTTCGAGCTGCTGGCCCGTATCTATGACAGTGTTGCGGCAGACCTGCCCGATTCCGATACCGTCGTCGCGCTTTCGGACGCGCAGCTTGAAACCCTGGGGCCGGATTACAATGCGCCGCTTCACCATGTGGATATGCCTGAACTGCCGGGCGGGGCGGTGAATCCCGGGCTCGACCCGGCGGCGATCGCGCAGAACTATCGCGACACGGCGCCCGGGCTCGCCTGGTTCGACGGCCTGCTGACGCCGAAAGCGCTCGCCCTGCTGCGTCGTGCCCTGACCGAAAGCACGATCTGGCACGATTTCACCCATATCGGCGGTTATGTCGCGACCTATCTCGAGGACGGGCTGGCATCGCCGCTTTTCCTGCAGATCGCCGACGAATTCCGGGGTCTGCTGCCGGACCTCCTCGGGCCGCATCCATTGACCCAGGCGTGGGCGTTCAAGGGACTGCGCGGCGATCAGCCGATCGACGTGCATGCCGACGATGCCGCGATCAGTCTGAATTTCTGGATTACGCCTGAATCGGCGAACCGGAACGCGGATGCCGGCGGGCTGGTGGTGTATCGCGAAGCGCCGCCCCGCGACTGGCCGATTGTCGATTACGACGCGGACCGCGCGCGCATCCGGTCCTTTCTGGATACCCACGGCGATTCGGCCGTCCGGGTTCCATATGGCGAAAACCGCGCGGTTTTATTCGATTCCCGTCTGTTTCACGGGTCCGACGCCCCCGATTTTGCGCCGGGTTATGAAAACCATCGGGTAAATATTACAATGTTGTTCGGCACGGCGGGTGAATTGTAACAAAAATGGAAATTATCTTTATTTTATTACATTCCTCGGGTATAACCTGCCCTCTGCAATCTGATCGAAAAGCATCGAGCCTATGACCGATTTGGAATCCAATCACAATTACACGAACTCGGCGATACCGGTGGGCGGGACCGATCCCTATCCCGACAAGCCGAGCGGCGAATTCCTGACCAATGTCGTTTCCAACGACTGGGTAAACGGCGAATACAAGCTGCTGGTGCTCGAATCCGCGCCGAAAGCGCTGAACGCCTATGCCGGTCAGTTCTTTCACCTGCTGTGCCCGTCACCGGACGGCGCGGAAGTATGGATGCGCCGGCCGATGAGCGTCTACAAGATCGACCGCGACGCCGGTCAGATCGAATTTCTCTATAAATGCGAAGGCCGCGGCACCCAGGGCATGGCGATGCTGACGGCCGGCGATACCTTCAATATCGCAGGTCCGCTCGGGATCGGCTTTTCGCTCGACCCCGCCTGGAAAAACATCGTCGTCCTCGGCCGGGGCGTGGGTCTGGCGACCCTGGCGCCCTTGTCGCAACTGGCGGCCGAAAACGGCGTCGGCGTCACCGCCGTATTCAGCGCGCGCAAATCCGAGCTGGTCATGTCCGAGGACCTGTTCCGGGCGCATGGGGCGGCGACCGTCTCGGTCGTTGACGAAGACGGCAGCAGCGACGTCGCCAATGTCGAAAAGATTCTTGAAGGCCTGATCGCCGAGGGTAAGGCCGATGCATTCTTCACCTGCGGTTCCAGCCGCCTGCTGCGCCTTATGCAGGATCTCGGCCGGAAACACGGCGTTCCGGGGCAGGTGGCGATGGAACAGATCATGGTGTGCGGGATCGGCGCCTGTTACGTCTGCATGCGCACCTTCGAAGTTAACGGCGAACAAGTCCTCCGGCGGGTGTGCCGCGAAGGACCGGTATTCAACATGCAGGAGGCAGTGGGATGGTAGATCTTTCCGTAAAGATCGGCGATTTGACGTTTCAGAACCCGATTCAGCCGGCATCCGGCGCGTTTTCCTGGGAATATAACGAAGTCATCGATCTCAACCGCCTCGGGGCGCTGGTCGCCAAGACGATCTGCCGCGAACCGCGGATCGGCAACCCGACCCCGCGCATGGCGGAAACCGAGGCCGGGATCATCCAGTCCATCGGCCTGCCCGGCAAGGGGATCGAATATTTTCTCGACCATGTCGTGCCCGAATACGCGAAGTTCGAACCGCCCCTGGTGGTCAGCGTGTCTTCGGAATCGGTCGAGGATTTCGCGGCGCTCGCCCGCGAACTCACGGTGCCCGATGTGGATGTGATCGAGTGCAATATTTCCTGCCCGACCCGCAATACGACCGGCGGCAACTTCGCGCTTCAGGAAGAGCACACGAAGGAAGTTATGGGGGCGATCCGGGCCGCGACGGACAAGCCGGTCTGGGCAAAGCTGTCGCCGAACGCGGGCGATATCGTTTCCATCGCCCTGGCGGCCGAAGAAGCCGGCGCCGATGCGCTGGTGATTGCGAATACGTTCCTGTCGCTGAAAATCCGCACCGACAATTTCCGCCCGGCGCTTGGCAACAAGTTCGGCGGCATGGTGTCGCCAGCATTGAAGCCGATCGTGCTGCGCATGGTGTATCAGGTCGCCAAGGAAGTGAATATTCCCGTCATCGGCGTCGGCGGCGTGACCAAGGCCGAGGACGTTGTCGAATACATGCTGGCCGGCGCCCACGCGGTCGGGATCGGCTATGCCGGGTTCCGCAATCCGACGGCGCTGACCACCATTATCGACGATCTCGAAACCTGGTGCGACGAACGCGGCATCGAGAAAGTCACCGACCTGATCGGCGCGGTAAAGGACGACGATATGGAAATGGATACTCTGGTCGCCGCATCGCACGGCGTCTGATCCGCCGATGGCTGTCACGCCGACCCTGCCGCCCGATGATGCGACCGTAAAGGAATACTACGCGTCCGGCGCGTGGCAGGCGCAGACGATCTACGACATCGTTGTCGCCCATTGCGCCGAACGGCCCGATGCACCGGCGGTGACGGACAGCTTCCGGTCTTATGCGTGGCGGGAGCTTGTCGGTCTGGTCGATGCCTTCGCGGCCGATCTTGCGCGCCGCGGTGTTGAACGGGGCGACACGATCTTTGTCGGCGCGCCCAACCGGATAGAGACGATCATCGCGCTTCTGGCGGCATCGCGCGACGGGTTCGTGTGCTGTCCATCGCCCCATCGCAATCATACGATTTCCGAAATCGCCGACATGTGCGCCCGCGCGTCCTGCGCCGTCTATATCCATCAGCCCGGTCACGGCGCCGACGCGGACGGGGACGAAATACTGCCGCTGATCCGGGCGATCCCGTCTGTGCGCCATGTTTACGAACTGGCGGCGGATTCGGCGGGCGATCCCTTCGGCGGGTTTTCCGGACAGCCGGCCGCGCCGGCATCCGGCAATCCCGATCTGGTGACCTATCTCGCGTTTACGTCCGGGTCGACCGGAAAGCCGAAGGGCGTGATGCATAGCGACAATTCACAGCTTGTCGCCGCCCGCGGTATCGCCGGCGCCTGGGGGTTTGGGTCCGATACCGTGACCCTGTCGCTGAGCCCGTTCAGCCACAATCTCGGCTGCGGCACGTTATGGACGTCGCTGGTCGCCGGCGGCGCATTCGTTCTGCACGACTGGCCCCGCGGCGAAAGCCTGCTCGACCGGATCGCGGCGGCGGGGGTGACCTATCTGGTCGGCGTGCCGACCCATGCGATGGACCTGCTGGCCGAACTGAAGGCGCGTGGGATCGAACGTTACGGCCAACTGAAAAGCTTCCGCGTATCGGCGGCCGCCTGTCCGGAGCACGTCGCCGCAGACCTGTTCGACTGCGGAATCCCCGTACAGAAGGGGTACGGCATGACCGAAACCAACGGCCATCAATACAGCCTGCCCGGCGATTCCCGGGATATGATTATCGGAACATCGGGTGTGTGCTGTCCCGGGTACGACCTGTGCATTTTCGATGCCAACGACCCCGATCGCGCGCTTCCTGCAGGGGAAGCCGGCCTGGTCGCGGGCAAGGGCGCATCGCTGATGCTGGGCTATTTCGAAGATCGCGCTGCGACCCTCGCATCGATGAACAACTGCGGCTGGTTCCTGACCGGCGATCTCGGCACATTGGACGAGAACGGCTATCTGCGGCTGACCGGACGCAAGAAGGAACTGATCGTCCGCGGCGGGCACAACATCAACCCGAACCTGCTGGAAGACCTGGCGCTACGCCATGACGCGATCGACCTGGCCGCCGCGATCCCCGTTCCCGACGACCGCCTGGGCGAACGTGCCTGCATGGCGGTGATGTTCGAACCGGGACGGTCGGTCACGGCGGCGGAAATGATCGCCCATCTCGCCGCCGAGGGGCTTTCGCGATACGATATGCCCGAATTCTGGCTGCCCTTGGCCGATATTCCGCTGATGCCGAACGGCAAAATGGAAAAACTCGAAATCATTCGCCGGGTCCGCGACGGGGCAGTCACCCCGGAACCGATCACACCCGCTTAAGCGGGGACGCAGATTTAAACGGAGGCTTCCCCATGCACGCTGTCGTGCTCGATGAATATGGCTCGCTCGACAATCTGTCGTGGCGCGAATTTCCCGACCCGGTTCCCGGACCGGAAGACATTATCGTCGATGTCCGCGCGACGGCGGTGAACTATGTCGATCTGGTCATGATCAGCGGCACTTACCAGTTCAAGCCCGACCCGCCTTTCGTCCCCGGGAAAGGCCCTGCCGGCATCGTCAAGGCTGTCGGCGACAAGGTGACCGGCTTCGCCCCGGGCGACCGCGTGCTCGCGATGGCGGAGCAGGGCGGGTATGCCGAACTGACGCCGATCCACCAGAACAACTGCTATCGCCTGCCGGACTCTCTGTCTTTTGCGGATGCCGCGTCGATGGCGCTTGTTTACGACACCGCGTGGTTTTCGCTGGTCGAACGGGGGCGTTTCCAGGCCGGCGAAACCGTTCTCGTGCTCGGCGCGTCCGGCGGGGTCGGCCTGGCGGCGCTTCAGCTGGTCCGGGCGCTTGGCGGCACAGCCCTTGCGGGGATCGCCAATCCGGACAAAGCCGATCTGGTGCGCGATGCCGGCGCGACGGCGATCGTCGATCTCGCCGCCGACAACCTGCGGGACAGCCTGCGCGATCAGGTCTTTGCCGTCACCGACGGGCGCGGCGCCGATGTGGTTATCGACCCCCTCGGCGACGATATATTCGACGCGGCGCTGCGCGCGGTCGCGTGGTGCGGCCGGATGGTCGTGATCGGCTTCGCCGCCGGGCGGATTCCGTCGCTGAAGGCGAATTACCTGCTGGTCAAGAATATCGATGTCGGCGGGTTGCAGATCAGCGACTATCGCCGCCGCCGCCCCGACCTGACGGCGAAATGTTTCGCCCAGATTTTCGAGCTGTACGAGGCCGGAAAGATATCGGCACTGCCGACCGTAACGCTGCCGATCGAACGCTTCGCCGAAGGTTTGCAG
>TARA_R110000868_G_scaffold158190_3_pt1 | contig 26383 bp, 24 predicted proteins | sample TARA_R110000868 | Tara Oceans TARA_R110000868 (sample SAMEA4397489) | marine metagenome | biome: Polar Biome; feature: [SRF] surface water layer (ENVO:00010504); material: water (ENVO:00002006), including particulate matter (ENVO:01000060) such as... | depth 5 m | reverse complement strand
GGTGTTCGGCAATATGGGCGAGACCTCGGCGACCGGCGTTGCCTTTACGCGTGACCCCTCGACCGGCTCGAGCGGCTATTACGGCGAATTCCTCGTCAACGCCCAGGGCGAGGATGTGGTGGCCGGTATCCGTACGCCGCAATGCCTGACCGAAGAAATGCGCGAACGCATGGGCGATCACGCGCCCTCGATGGAAGCGGCCATGCCGGAGAGCTATGCCGAGCTTTCGGCGGTCTTCGACAAGCTGGAACGTCATTATCGCGACATGCAGGACATCGAGTTCACCGTTGAGCGCGGCCGGCTCTGGATGCTGCAGACCCGTACCGGCAAGCGCACCGCCAAGGCGGCCCTGCGCATTGCCACCGATATGGCCCAGGAAGGCCTGATCACCGAAGAAGAAGCGGTGATGCGCATCGATCCCGCACATCTTGACCAATTGCTGCATCCGACCCTCGATCCCGATGCCGAGCGCGATGTGCTGACCACGGGTCTGCCGGCGTCACCGGGCGCGGCCTCGGGCCGGGTCGTGTTTGACTCCGACGAAGCCGAGGAAAGGGCCAAGGCCGGCGAGAAAGTCATCCTCGTCCGTATCGAGACCTCTCCTGAAGACATTCACGGCATGCATGCCGCAGAAGGCATCGTGACCGCACGCGGCGGCATGACCAGCCACGCAGCCGTCGTGGCCCGCGGCATGGGGCGTCCTTGCGTCTCCGGTGCTGGCCAGATGAAGATCGACTACACCAAGAAGCTCTTCATTGTCGGCCGCCGGACGGTCCATGATGGTGAGATCGTCACCATTGATGGCTCCAATGGCCAGGTCCTCTATGGCGAAGCGCGCATGATCAAGCCGGAATTGACCGGTGAGTTCGCCATCCTGATGAAATGGGCCGACAAGACGCGCCGCATGAAAGTGCGCACCAATGCCGAGACGCCACAGGACTGCCAGACGGCGGTCGAGTTTGGCGCTGAAGGCATTGGCCTGTGCCGCACTGAACACATGTTCTTCGACGCTGACCGGATCGCCGCCGTGCGCGAGATGATCCTCTCCAATGATCAGGATGGCCGTGTCACCGCGCTCGACAAGATCCTGCCGATGCAGCGCGACGACTTTGCCCAGATCTTCCGCATCATGGGCGAGCTGCCCTGCACGATCCGCTTGCTCGACCCGCCGCTGCACGAATTCCTGCCGCACACGGAAGAGGATGTGATGGATGTCGCCAAGGCGACAGGCCTGCCGGCCGAGCAATTGATGGCGCGTGCACGCGACCTGGCCGAGAGCAATCCGATGCTCGGCCATCGTGGTTGCCGCCTCGGTATCACCTTCCCGGAAATCTATGAGATGCAGGCGCGGGCGATCTTTGAGGCCCAGGTTGCCGTCGAGAAGGAAACCGGCTTCCAGCCCATCGCCGAGGTGATGATCCCGCTCGTCGCCACGGCGGCCGAACTCTCTATCCTCAAGGCGCGTGTCGCCGGCGTCGCCCAGGCCGTCGCCGAGGAGACCGGTGGCAAGCCGAAATACCTCATCGGCACCATGATCGAATTGCCGCGCGCCTGCCTGATGGCCGGCGAGATCGCCAAGGATGCTGAATTCTTCTCCTTCGGCACCAATGACCTGACCCAGACCACATTCGGCCTGTCACGTGATGATGCCGGCAAATTCCTCGGCGATTATCTCGAAGCCGGGATTTTCGAGAAGGACCCCTTTGTCACGCTTGACCGCGACGGTGTGGGCGACCTCGTCCGTATCGCCGCCGAGCGCGGCCGCGCAACCCGTCCGGGTATCAAGCTGGGGATTTGCGGCGAGCATGGCGGCGATCCGGCATCGATCGATTTCTGCGAGGAAGTCGGGCTGGATTATGTGTCCTGTTCGCCATACCGCGTGCCAATCGCCCGTCTGGCGGCAGCCCAGGCCCATTTGCGTCGGAAAACCTAAGGCGTTGAACTTGGTAAGTGAAATGAGCCTTCTCTTGTTTGAGGAGGCTCATTTCTTATTTGTAACCCTGTAGCGTGCTTGACCTTGCCGGTCTGCTCTCATAGAGAGGCCCGCTATTTTCATGAAAGATTCAGTCGAATCCTTCATACTTGTGTCGCTTGGAAACGACGCGATTCGGTGTGCGAAGAACCCGGGAGTGCGGATGAGTCAGGACTCGGTACGAGGACAGCAAGAGCAAGTGGCGACGGCGTTTTATACGTTGGCGTTTATTGTGCTGTGCGTATTGACGGTTCTGATGCTGACGGCCGCCTCCAGCCGTGCCCGCGAACAGGATGAGACGGCGATCTGGCAATCCCTGGCGCTGCGCTACCTGCACGAGGGCGATGTCGATGCCGGCTGGGATGCGCCGCAGACCCTGCGCGTTGCGGCCTTCACCCTCGATGCTGATCGCGAGCGTGGCGCGGTTCTGACGATCCAGCCGCTCGACGATTTGCGCACATTCGACAGTTCCCACTTCGAGATGGCGGCGAATTTCACCTCCGAGCTGAACTGCCTGTCGCAGGCGATCTATTATGAATCGCGTGGCGAGGCGTTCGTCGGTCAGCTCGCGGTTGCCCAGGTGATCATGAATCGCGTGCGGCACCCGGCCTATCCCGACTCGATCTGCGGCGTAGTCTATCAGGGTTCCGATCGCTCGACCGGTTGCCAATTCTCCTTCACCTGTGACGGGTCAGCCATTCGCGAGCCACGTGGGCGTGCCTGGCGCCGGTCGCAATTGATCGCCCAGCATGCCTTCATGGGCTTTGGTCGCGATGTCACACGCCGGGCGACGCACTACCACACCGTTGCCGTCGATCCGCATTGGAGCGACTCGCTCGTGCGCACGCGCCGGATCGGTACGCATATTTTCTACCGCTTCCCGACGGTGCGCGAACGCAGCGCCGGCGTGGTGCGCGGACGCGACGCCTGATCTGCCAGCCTGATTGTCTGATGAAGAAAGCAAGGCTCCGGATCACCCGGGGCCTTTTTCGTTGCCCGGCCACACGGTCAGAGAGTGGTTATTAAGATTTTATCAGAATACTTAAGAGCATGAAGAGCCCTTATAAGGGTTCGCAGGACCGGAACGAGCATGGCGGGCGAAATGGCTGACACAACTCCCGACCGGCTGTGGCTTTGTATGGCAGACAGCACGCGGACGCGTACCCTGTCGCGGGCGCTGGCCAAGGGCATGGGCGTGACGGTCTATCTGGGTCCCACCGTTGATCCGGACGGCCCGATCGCCATCATGGTCACAGATGATGCGAATATCGCCCGGCTCGCCATCTCGCGCGAAAATGCGGCACCGAACCAGAAGACCATTCTGGTGACGGCGGCGGCCAAGCGCTCAGTGCGCGCCGACCTCTACCTCGCTCACGACACGGATGCGGGCACGCTGGCGAACGCCATTGAGGGGGTGAGCCGGTTTCGCAGTTTCGAGATGACGACGGCAGGCCGTCAGGCCCCGGGCGTGGTCTCGACGTTGAAATCGATCAGTTTCAGATTGCAGACGCTGGATGAGGCCGCCGACGTCGCCATGTTCCTGGCGCGCAAGATGCCGCGCCAGTGCGAAAGTGCTGTGGGTCTCTATGTGCTCCTTGCCAACGCAATCGAGCACGGCAATCTCGACTTCTCCCCCGAGGACAAGGCTCAGGGGCTGGCTGGCGGCAATTGGAATGGAAAGCTGGCGCAGCGCATGGCCGAGCCTCACTATGTGACCCGCCGCGTCAGCGTCGATTGTCTGCATGGCGAGCGAATGATCTCCTTGCTGATCCAGGATGACGGTGAGGGTGTCGATGCCGAGACGGCTGAAATGGCCAACCCGTTTCGCGGCGGTTATCGCGGGCGCGGCGTCAAGCTGGCGCGCTCGCTCGGTTTCGCCGAGCTGACCTGGCTGGGGACCGGCAATACCCTGGCGGCGACCATTGTATTGGCGCCTGTTGCTGAAGACACCCTGCCGCGACGTGCCACCGCGCAATAGGCTGGCCTCTGGCGGGCCCATGAACGCCCGCTGAACTTCCTCCTCAGACTTGGGTCAGGCGCATCCGGTTATCACCGGGGCAACAGGATATTTTTGTCCAATGCAAGCCCCGGAGGATCCGACGATGTCAGTTTCCAAGAACACCCTGAAGATTGCCGCTGCCGCGCTCGGCCTCGTGCTCGCCGCCGGCTCGGCGCAGGCCGCTGGTCTGCGTCTCGCCCCCGGTCAGGATTGCGCCATGCAGTTCTACCAGACCAATATGAGTGGCGTGCTGATCGCCAAGACCGATGCGGCAGAGCCCGGGACCTATCGTATGCGTCTGCGTCGCCACGGCCGCGCCAATGTCGTTATCGCCGATGTCACGGGCAGCTTCCGCGGCAATGCGGCTGCTGACACAGATCTCGCACAGGTCTTTCTTTCGCAACGCGACTTTGTCATCCAGGGCTCGGGTCCCGCGTTCGTGCGGCCATATGATGTGCTCACGGATGACTACCAGATGGATGTCCGGCTTCAGACATATGACGCGCGCGGACGGCTGACCTGTCGGGTCGATCATATCAACATATTTCCAGCGGACGCGTTGAACCTGGCGGGTGGCCTGCAGCTGAGCCTTGCCGCGCCTGCGGTCGAGTCGCCGCGCGGTCCGCGGGTCGAGACCCGTCGGCCGGTCTATTCATTGCCGCTCGTCGGTCCCCGCACCACCGGACCGTCGCGCTCGCGCAATTCCCACTAGGCCTTTCCTACATCCCTCACCTCAGCGCCCGGACCCAGGTTCGGGCGTTTTCTTGTTTCTGAACAGATGCTTGAAGTTTGACAGTAATCGTTCATCGGCCTGTCGGATGTCTGAACACAGGCCTCAGGATCGGCTCATCTCACATCCGTTAGAACAAGATCAGTCTTCGATGCATTGGGCGTCGGGCTTACCTGAATGGAGTGAAGTTATGAAAATCCGTCTTTTCCTCGCCAGCGCCCTCGTCGCTGCCTCTGCCCTGACAATGGTTGGTGGTGCTGAAGCACAATCGCGCAATCGCGTCGCGATCAGCCAGCAAGGCTATAACAATGACATCGCCGGCCGCCAGAACGGTCACCGCCAGTCAATGGTGATCAATCAGCGCGGTGACCGCCAGTATGTCACCGTCATCCAGGACGGTGCCCGCAATGGCACGACCGTTGGCCAGACCGGCCGGTATAATGAAGCGCATGTTGACCAGTTCGGCCGCCGCAACGACGCCGTGGTTGGCCAGCAGGGCTATAATAACTACGGCTCGAGCGTCCAGACCGGCAATCGCAACATCGCCGGGATCGCCCAGATCGGCGCCAACAACACCGCCACGACGGACCAGTATGGCTACAATAACGGTGTTGGTGTCATTCAGGTCGGCAATGGCCAGAACGCCCGCGTGACGCAGACCGGCAGCGGCAATGTGACCCTCGTCATCCAGGGCGAGCACTAAAGTTGAGCAGCTGTCAGGGGAGGGCGGGACCGTCCTCCCCAAGCAGCGCCTTCCAATTCCTCGAGACAGTGAAAAGGAGACTGTCATGAGCCTCAATCCCACACTTCTTCTCAACCTGGCTGCGCTTGCCGGCGCGGCCCTGGTGATTGTCCAGCCCGCGGCGCTCGGCGGATCTTCCGACCCTGTCGCCGCCGATCCGGCCGCGTCCGCCTGTCATATCGAAGCGGCGCGAACCCCGGATGGCCTCCTGCTCACGGCCTGGGGCCGCGGTGAGGCCGGAGATAACTACCGCATGGTCGTCACCCAGCGTACCGGTGGCGGCGGTTTCGATATCGTGCAGGAAGGCGATGTGCCGCTCACCGATGGTGAGGATGCCCTGCTCTCCGACATGATGCTCGACACCGATGCCAGCTTCTCGGCGCGCCTTTCTACCTGGAATGCTGCAGGCGATGAGGTCTGCTCCTGGAATGAACGGGTCTGACTGAACGACCGCCGCAGCCAGGCTCCGGCGGTCGTTTTGTGTCTGCAGTCCGGAGCCGGCAATCTCCGCGCCCGGCCTGCCGGGCGCCACACAGGCCGCTCACTTGTATTGCCTATTGCCCCTTCCCATTTTCCAATTTCCATTGAAGGGGAAACTCCATGACACTTACTCTCAGCTCGGTCGCGCGCACGCAGCTCGGCCAGACCTATCGTGCGCTTGACGGTATACTTGCCAAGGCTGCGGCACACGCTGCCGAACGCAAGATCGATGAAACCGTCTATCTCGACTGGCGTCTGTCTCCCGACATGTTTGCCCTGAAGCGTCAGATCCAGCTCGTGAGCGATTTCTCTGTTCGTGGTATGAGCCGACTGGCCGGCCAGGAGCCGGTTTCGATGCCTGATACCGAGGTCTCCTTTGAGGAGCTGCGCACGCGCATCGCCAAGGCCCGCGATCTCGTTGCGGCGCTGCCGGACGCGGCCATCGACGCCAATCCGTCAGCCGACCTCACCTTCCCCGCTGGCCCCGGCAAGGAAATGACCTTGCCGCGTCAGGCCTATCTGCAAAACTACCTGCTCTCCAATGTCCTGTTTCACGCCTCGATCGCCTACGGCATCCTGCGCGAGATCGGCGTGCCGCTCGGCAAGGGCGATTTCATGGGCATGACCCGCTAGCACTGGCGGATTCTTTTCGCGGCCTCTAATCTCCCTCGTCGGATGAGACGGGGGAGACCATGCTGATTGCCGCTCTATTGACCGCCGGGGCTCTTGCTTTGCAGGAGGGCGGCGTTGAAGCCTTCCAGCCGCAGGGCTTTTCGACCATTTTCAGCGTCGAGATCGCGGCTCCGCCGGAAACCGTATTTGACGCCGCGACCGGCGATATCACGGGTTGGTGGGATCACAGTTTTGCCCTCGAGCCCGCTGAACTGGTGATTGAACCGAGATTGGGCGGCCGCTTTTACGAGCGCTTGCGCGAGGGCAGCGAAGACGGTGCACTGCATGCCACCGTCATCTATGTCGATGCGCCCACGGCGCTGCGTCTGCACGGGCCTCTGGGGCTGTCGGGGCGGTCGATCGATCTCGTCGCGAGCTGGCAATTGAGCCCGGTCGGCGACGATGCGACTGAATTCCAGGTCCAGCTCAACATGACCGGGCAGCTCGATGCAGATACCGCCCAACTGGTATTGGCAACCTGGCAGCACTTCATCATTGGCCGCCTGAAACCCTATGTCGAGGCCGGGTGCTATCTGGCACCGGAGGCCCGGTGTGCGGCCTGGGATGAGTAGAGGCGGTCCGCCTCTTGGCGTAGAGTAGCGGGCTTCCTATTTTTACCCCATGACCGACGCACGACTCCTGCCTGCCGAATTGCCGCTCTTCCCTCTGCAGGGTTGTATCCTGCTCCCGGGAGAGCTGTTGCCGCTCAATATTTTTGAGCCGCGCTATCTCAACATGATTGATGATGCCCGGGCCGGCCACGGCCATATCGGCATCGTGCAGCCTGCCGCACCCGCCCCGACGGGAGAGCCGGTCCTGCTGCAGACAGGTACCGCAGGGTCGATCAAGTCTTTCGTTGAGACGCCTGACGGGCGCTATCTGATAACACTGAGCGGGGTCAGCCGTTTCTCGCTGCGGGGCGAGACGGCCGGTGCCGCGCCCTATCGTATCGGCCATGCTGATTACCAGCCCTATGCCGCAGACTTGGCTGCGCGCGTCCCGCTGTCGGGAGATCGCGATCGCCTCGTCCAACTGGTCCGGTCCTGGTTCGCCGGTCTTGGCCTGCAGACCGACTGGGGCCTGATGGCGGATATGCCGCTGGAGCAATTGGTCGACAAGCTTGCCATGATGGCGCCCTTCACCCCTGCGGCGCGCCAAGGCTTGCTGGAGGCCGCAGATCCAGCGGCCCGGCTGTCGCAGCTGGAAGCCCTGATTGCGACACAGATTGCCGGTTCGGCCGGCGGCACGCTCCAGTAAAGCAGGCGTCAGCGAGTTATGGCGGCAGTTTTGAGCCAGGCGCGGGCATCGCAGCGCTGGCGGAAAGTCCGCGTTGTCTCGCTCATTTCGCGATATCGGCGCAGAGCGGCATCAATCTGATCGCGTTGTTCCTGCCGGCCAATGAAGGCGATCGGCATGCTGCGGCACAAGCGGCCAATCTGCCGGATTCGGCTGCTCAGTTCCTCGTCGGAATACCGGCGCTTCGAGGCCCGGATATCGAAGCAGGCTGCCCGCACCGTGGCGATGCGGAGCATGCTGGCCAGGGCGTGTTCCGTCCCGGCCCCCATTGCGAGCAGGCCTGCGTCCTCCGTCCGCATTTCAAGAAGACCGCGATCGATTCGAATCTCGAAATGTTCCGTCGAAAAGGTTTGCAAACCGGGCTATATCCGTCACTGAGCGAAAGGGAGATGCCCTCTAGCTGAAAATCGTGCGCAAAATGTGGCATGGTTAAGGGCATGATCCGCAATTAGGCGATTTTGTGCAATTGCTGTGTGAAAATGCTCAATAACCCGCACGAAAGTGTTGTTTTACTAGCATCTCATCTGGTTGCTTGAAAGGGATTTTTGGCGTCGAGAGATAAAAACAGGTCTGGCGAGACACGGCTGAGTGCCCAGCGGGCGAATTCGTGGGAGGCGCTTGCCACAGCGAGGTTGACGCGAGGTCGGGCCCGGCTTGCGCGCGCGCCGGGTGTGACGCAGGGTAGTCGGCCGGGAGGCTGCGTATTGGGCGGCAGGCAGGGCGTGTGAGCGAGAATGACCGAACTCTATGACCGCAGGGGGATCGCGCCGAGACTGGCGCTGGCCTGCCCAAGCTGCCGGCGCGAAGCCCGGTTTGAGGGCGCCTATGGCGATCTGCCGCTCCCGGTCATGATCGCGGACGGAAAAGACGGCACGAAGCTCTCCTGGGCCGGGCGTCTGACCTGCCTCGATTGCGGTCTCAATCATGTCCATGAGGTCGATTGGCCCCGCGACGCATTTTACCGGCTGGCGTATCGCGGCGAGACTCTGTGGGCCTTTGACCGCGCCATGCTGGCTGACATTCTCGCCTATCTCAACGCCGGGGCAGACCGGGACAAGGTCCGCGCGGCGAGCCCCTTTGCGACCCGCCTGATGCGCTTGCCCAAGGTATTCCTGGCCGCCAGGGCGCGCGAGGCGCTGGTGGGGAAGATCGAGGCGTTGCTGCGCAAAAGTGGGTAGACCTAGACCCGATCCGCCCACACCACATAGCGGTCCGGCCCTGAGACCAGCGCGCCGAAGGGCCAGCAGGTCACCAGGGCCAGGCGCGAGGGGCCGCCTTCCGGTTCGATGCCGGAATGTTGCGCATCAACGATCTCCATGCCGCTCACCGCATAGCGGATCTGGCTGCCATCAGGGCGTTCGACGAAAATCGTGTCGCCAATCTCGAGATCCTTCAGGAATTCGAAATGCGTGTCGCGATGGGCGGCGATGATGGTGGTTCCAGGCTCGCCCGGCGCTGCCGAGACGCCGAGCAGGGCCGGGCCGAAGGCGAGGGCTTCACCGCCGGCCTCGGCCAGAACGATGGCGTGTTCGCCGCGTGAGGGGACGGAGAGCCGGGCCACGGGCCAGGTATCGGCCCAGGGCCATGGTGTGGGCTCCGGCTCTCCGTCGATTGCACGCGTCCAGGCCCTCGCGAGCAGGACTTGTGCAAACTCGGCCTTGGCGGTCAGGACAAGGCCCTGACCGAAGAGCGCGGCGCCGGTGATCAGAACCAGCGCCGCGATCAGGCTTGAGCGTCTCACCACAGGCGCCGCTCCCGGTTGGCGATCATCCAGATCAGCGCGATCAGCATGAGCAAGCCGCCGGCCAGCATCAGGAGCTCGCGCGGCGTGGCAGTGGCGGGCAGGGGCACGCCATTGGCGTCCACCGGGGCCGCTTCAGGCGCCTCTCCGGCACGCAGGCGGGCGAGCAGGGCCGGATCGAGAGCGGCGTGTTGCACCGGGTCGGCCCGCTCATCCATCACCGCGTCGAAATCCCAGCCATCGGGGATCATGTTGGGCACGGCCGTTTGCGCCAGATCTTCGCCCACCGGGCGCGCCGGGGTGGCGTCGACGGCGACGAGGCTGGTCAGGCGCGAGACGAGATGGAAATCGAGGGCGGTCTCGAGCACCGAGGCGTCGATGCTGGCCGACGAGGCACCCTGGAAACGCATCTCCTCCAGCGCCCGGATGCGGTTGCGGGCCCACAGGGTGACGACACCGGATGCGGGGCGCGCCTCATTGAGCGCGATGGTTTCCTGCCATTGCGAGCCGGCGAGCTGACCTTCCAGACGCATGATGCCATCGGGGCTGGAGAGGCGGGCCGTCAACAGGACAGGTTCGCCATAATACAGGTCAGGCAGAGGTGCCGGCCAGATCTCGCTCAATGCGCCGGCCGGAAAGAGGGCGTCGAGCTGGGTCATGACCGGGCGTTCCAGCGCGGTGAAGAGCCGGTCCATTTCCTGCGCCACCTCGCCGACATCGCCGATATGGGTGAAGGTGCCGCGACCCAGGCGGGCGGCGCGGCTCATGAAATAGGTATTCGGAGCGGCACCGATCCCGACGGGGAAGAGACGCGAGCGGCCAAGGCCCTGATTGATTGCGGCGAAGAGTTCCGCCTCATTGCCGATCGCCCCATCGGTGAGGAAGACGACCTGGCGGACGCGGCTGGTGTCATCGGGTGTCGCGTCGGTGAAGGCTGCGCGCAGTGCCGGCAGCATCACCGTGCCACCCTCAGCCTCCAGCTGCGCTGCGAAATTGCGGGCGCGGGAGATGGTGGCGGGGGAGGCGTCTACCGGAGCCGGGAAGACACGCTCCATCGTATTGTCGAAGCGGATGACGTTGAAGCGGTCGCCGGGCTGCAGCCGGTCAATTGCGGCGACGAGGGCTTCGCGCGCCTGGCGCATCGAGGCCCCGGCCATCGAGCCGGAATTGTCGATCACGAAGATGGTCTCGCGCGGCCGGCGCGGTGTGTCGGCGCCAAGTGTGGCGGGCGGCAGGATCTGGGCGAGCAGATAGGTCTCGCCCTCCCATTCCTCGGTGAAGAGCGCGGCACTCGGTGCGGCCTCGTTCGCCGGGCGCCAGGTGAGGACGAAATCGCGATTGGCGGGGACGGGACCGGCGGCCAGCTCGATTACGGCGTGATCCGGCTGCGCGTGGGTGACCAGGGTGGCGTGATAGAGGCTGGCGACACGGCCAAGCTCGAAGCCGGGTTGCAGGTCGACTTCGATGGTTACCGGCAGGCGGAGATATTCGGTGGGCTCCTCACTGGGGAGCAGGATAGGCGCGGTAATCCGGGCGGCGTCATCCAGCGCCTGCATCCGCTCGCCGCCATCGCCGGCAAAGACGAAGCCCTCGGGCTGCGGGATATAGCGCGGGGTTATGCCGAGCGGCACGCGCATCTCGAACGTGCCATCGTTGAGACGGGCGACGTCCTGGTATTCGATCTGGACGATGATGGTCTCGTGAGGCCCGATATTCGCCACCGAAGTGGTAAACATATTGGGACGTTCCTGCTCGATCAGGCTGGCGCGCTGGCCATTGGCCCGCGCCTCGGTATAGATGCGGCGCGCTTCCTGGCGCTCATGGATTTCGCCCTCGATGAAGCGATCACCGATCTGCATGCGCAGCCGGTCAACGCCGCTATCCTCCGGCATGGGGAAGAGATAAGTGCCCTCGATCCAACTGTCGGAAGGGTTTTCAAAGCGCTGTGTGATTGTGGTGCGCACGATCGGGCCGGCGATGGACACCTCGATATCGGTCGCGAGCAGGGGGGCGGGAATATAGAGCCCCTCTTCGACGGTCTTGAGGAGGAGGGCGCCCTCATTGATCTCGCTGAGCCGGACCAGCTGGCCAGCGTCCGGCGGTGAGGCTTCCAGCGTGTCGGCGTGGGCGCCTGACCAGAAAAATACGCTGACCGCGAAAATGACGATTGCCGTGATGAGTCCCAGCCAGGCCTGTCCGCCGGCCGGTCGGTGTGTGCGCGCAGAAGCCACGGGCTTCCTCCCCTTCTTGTTTTGATCAGCCGCCCGCTTTCCGTTGCGGAAATCAGGCGGCCGATCTCCCTGTCCATGGTCAGGCTGGGCGCGGAGTTAGGAGGTGGAGGGGCAGGTTTGCGGCGATTGCGCGAAGAAATAGGGCCATGTAAGGGCGAGGCCGCGCTGAGTTCTGTCCGTTGACCTGAACATCGCCGAGCTTTTGGGATTGGCGGATGTGCCTGTGGGGACTAGGTTTCGCCAACGCCAACCCGCCGACTCAGGACACTCCGATGACTTTTGTTCCGTCCGCCGCGCTTCAGCGCGTCAAACCCTCTGCGACACTTGCGGTAACCCAGAAGGCGCGGGATCTGAAGGCGAAGGGGATTGATGTCATTTCCCTGGGCGCCGGAGAGCCTGATTTCGATACACCGGAACACATCAAGGAAGCCGGCATTGAGGCGATCCGCCGCAATGAGACGCGCTATACGGCTGTCGATGGCATCCCGGAGCTCAAGGCCGCCATCGTCAAGAAATTCCGCCGCGACAATGAGCTGGACTATACCGCGGCCCAGGTGCATGTCGCGCCCGGCGGCAAGCCGGTCATCTTCAATGCCTTCGCTGCGACGCTCAATGCCGGTGATGAAGTCATCATCCCGGCACCCTATTGGGTGACCTATCCGGAAGTCGTGCAGCTGCTTGGCGGCACGCCGGTCTGCGTCAAGACGAAGATCGAGAATGGCTACAAGATCACGGCCGATGAACTGGCTGCTGCGATCACGCCGAAGACACGCTGGCTGATCCTCAACTCGCCCTCCAACCCGACCGGCATGGGGTATCGGGCCGAGGATCTGCGCGCGCTCGCCGATGTGCTTCTCAAGCATCCTCAAGTCTGGCTGATGACCGACGATATGTATGAGCACATCGTCTATGATGACTATAAGTTCGCGACCATCGCGCAGGTCGAGCCGCGCCTTTATGACCGTACATTGACGATGAATGGCGTGTCCAAGGCCTATTCAATGACCGGCTGGCGCATTGGCTATGCCGCGGGACCGGTCGAGCTGATCAATGGGATGCGCAATGTGATCTCGCAGACGACCTCCAATCCCTGCTCGATCAGCCAGTGGGCTTCGGTGGCCGCGCTCAATGGCGACCACTCCTTCCTGGAGGCGCGCAATGCGGCCTTCAAGCGGCGGCGCGATCTGGTGGTTGAATGGGTCAATACCTCCCACGGTCTTGTGGCGCCCACGCCGGAAGGCGCCTTCTATGTCTTCGCCGACTGCACGGGTGCGATTGGCAAGACGACGCCGGATGGCACCGAGATCCGCAATGATAATGACTTCTGCTCGGCTCTGCTCGATGCCGAGGCGGTCGCTGTCGTTCCCGGGGTCGCCTTTGGCCTCGAGCCGGGCTTCAGGATTTCCTACGCCACGTCTGACGAGATCCTCGTCGAGGCGGGCAAGCGCATCCAGCGCTTCTGCGCGTCGCTGGCCTAGCTATAAATTCTATCTATCGGTGGAAAAGCGAATCTTGATTTGAATGATGGCTCAGGGTGGGCCATATCTGTCAGTGACGAAGCGGCCTTTGCCGCACGCGACATAAGGAGAAACAAGATGAGCATGAATATGGGTCTGTCAGACGAACAACGCACCGCGATGGCCGAGGCAGTGACCGCCGTGCTTGCGGACACTTATGCGCTGTATTTCAAGACGCATGTCTACCACTGGAATGTAACGGGCCCGCGCTTCCACGATCTGCATCTCTTGTTCGAGCAGCAATACAACGCCCTTTGGCTGGCCACAGACGTGATTGCCGAGCGTGTCCGCGCCCTCGACGTCAAGGCACCGTCTTCCTATGAGGCTATGGCAGCTGCGGCGAAGGTCTCCGCTGCCGGCAAGGCGCAGAAGGCGGATGAAATGATTGCCGACCTGCTGCGGGGTCACGAAACCGTGGTCGCGACGATCCGGAATGCGCTGACGCTTGCCAATGAGCACGGCGATGATGCGACGGCTGACGTCCTCAGCCCACGTCTGACCTCGCATGAAAAGGATGCCTGGATGCTGCGCTCGACGCTCGGCTGACCGGCTCACAGATTTCCAGGTGCTGAAAACGAAGAAGCCCCGGCCTCAAGGCCGGGGCAGTTTTCGTGTCTGGGGCTGGGGAAGCCCATAATGAGGGCGCCGGACCCGGGGGGAGGAGAGGGGCCCGGCGCAATTTGCATACCTCACGGGGAGGAGAGGGTATGCGAATCCTTCGAAAAGGACGACGCGGCGTCACCACCGCTTCGGTCTCTGATATGATTTATGCTGCGCCGCAGCACCAGAGCCAATCGGGCATGGTGGTTATGCAAAAACGGGAAGCTGCAGCTTGGCTGTCATGCATTCCGGGATGGAAATTGCTGTTCAGCTTTCCCAGCGGCGGGCCTGTTCGATCAGGAAGTCCCGGAAAGCGATGATCCGCCGAGAGCCGCGCAATTCGCTTGGATAGACGAAATAGACCTCGAAATTCGGGCCATTGAGGTCAGGCAGGATCCTGACCAGCTTCTGGTTTTCGCGGGCAACATAGTCGGGCAGGGCGCCAACCCCCATGCCGGCCTCGATGGCCTTCATGACGCCATAGATCGTGTTGACTTCGACGACCGCCGGTCGTGGAGCCTCACCCGTCTCACGTCCCACCTTCGCTGCCCAGTCCAGGCCCGGGATAGGGGCCTGTTGTGGCGGGCCGTAATGGATGATCGCATGCTGGTCGAGCTCGCGCGCCGTTCCCGGCTGCCCGCGCTTTTCGATATAGTCGTGACTGGCATAGAGGTGCTGGCGAACGCTGAGCAGCTTGCGCTGTACCAGATCATTCTGCGTCGACGGCCAAGGCCTGATGCCGACCTCGGCCTCCAGCCCCGCGAGATCGAGCTCGTAATCATCGAGCATCAGCCGGATGCGGATTTGCGGAAACTGGTCGTGGAACTCAGACAGGCGCGGTGCCAGCCAGATCGCACCAAGCGCTGTTGGCGCGGTTACCTTGAGCTCGCCGGAAGGTTCGTCACGGGCATCCTGAACCCGGGCCTCGGCGATGGCTGCCTTGGCGGCGATCTCCTTGGAGGCGGCGAAGAGGAGATTGCCCGGCTCGGTCGGGATGAGTCCGCGGGCATGCCGGTGGAAAAGGGCAACACCCAGCGAATCCTCCAGCGCGGCGATCTGGCGGCTGACGGCCGATTGCGACAGGCCCAGCACTTCGGCGGCCTTGGTCAGGGACCCGGCCTGTGCGGCTGCGTGGAAAGTCTTCAGCTTGTCCCAGTCCATGTCCGCTCTCCCCGCGCTGACGCGCTCAAGCGCCGCTATCCGCGCACCTTACAGGCCGCAGGTCCCGGCGTGAATGCATGGCGTACCGCTGAAAGGCCAGGTCGTCAGACGTTGATGTTGCGCATGCCCTGCTGGGGATAGCGCGCGCCCTGGACGCGGTCGGCCAGCGCGTCGAGCCGCTGGACCTGATCGGCCGAGAGCGTGACATCTGCCGCGCCGAGATTGCCATCCAGATTGGCGCGCTTTGTGGTGCCCGGAATGGTGACGATATGCTCGCCGCGTCCAAGAACCCAGGCGAGGGCGACCTGCGCAGGGCTGGCCTTGAGCGCGTCTGCAACAGCCTTGACCTCATCGACCAGCGAGACATTGGCCTCATAAACTCCGTCGGCGAAGCGCGGCTGATAATCGCCCGAACGGTAATCCTTGCTCGGGCCGCTCTCGCGGGTGAAGCGGCCGGTGAGAAGGCCGCGGCCCAGCGGGGAATAGGCCACCAGCGTGGCGCCGATCTCCTTCACCGCCGGCAGCGGGCCAGCCTCGATATCACGGCTGAAAATGGAATATTCTGATTGCAGGGCACTGATCGGGTGCACCGCATTGCCACGCTTGAGCGTTTCGGCGGAGGCTTCGGACAGACCCAGGGCGCGGACCTTGCCCTCTGCCACCAGCCTGGCCATGGCCCCGACCGTATCCTCGATCGGGCGGTTCTGATCCATGCGGTGCAGATAATAGATGTCGATATGGTCGGTCTGCAGGAAGCGCAGGGACTCTTCGATGGCCAGGCGCATATTGGCTTCCGACGCATCGACACCGGTGAAGGCACCGGTCTCGCGATCCCGCGTCGGGCCGAATTTCGTGGCGATCACCACCTTGTCGCGGCGATCCTTGAAGGCTTCGCCGAGCAGGCGTTCATTCGCGCCCATCCCGTACATCTGGGCCGTATCGAAATGATTGACCCCGGCCTCGATAGCCCCCTGCAACAGGGACACCGCTTGGGATGTCTCGGTTGCAGGGCCATAGAATTCAGACAGCCCCATACAGCCAAGGCCGATCGCATTGACGTGAATATCCGTCTGTCCAATCTGGCGCGTGATCATGGAGTGTCCTTTGCGGGGGATGGGTCGTCCGGCGAACCAGCCCTTTAGCCTTCCGGCTGGGGGGCTGGCTCATTGCGTGTGAAGCTCGGCGCCATATTGATTACCGGCCGATCTTCCGGCGAGTCGATGTCGGTGGTCTGCACGACGCCATAGGGGTTTTCGCGCAGGAAGCGCAGGCGCTGCTCGAAGACGTGTTGCAGCAGGACCTGGCCCGTCTCGGGGACCAGATTGCAATTCATGGTCCGGATATTGACGACATTCGGGCTCTGCCCGCCCATGCTTTCCACCGGGCTTCCGCCGCCGGTGCAGCCGATGACACCATTGGTCATGTCGGCGATGTGCCATTCAACCACATCGGTCTCGATGGGCGGATTGCCCTCGAGCTGAAGGCTGGTCGAGGCATTGGCATAATGCGTCAAGTGGGCGCGCAGATCGGTATCAAAGTCCGGGAAGAGCGGACGGGCGGTCTCATAGAGTTGCGAGACGCGCAGGCTGTCATCGCTGAGCTCGACGCCGCGCAGGGAATTGATGAAATCGGTGGCATTGCTGTCCAGCTGGCGCCAGACGGTCGAGCCGTTGAAGGCGTCCCGGCGGATATTGGGGCCGCCGATGGAACCATTGTGGAAGCCGTACATGACGCGCGGATCGTCCCACTGCGCGAAGACGATGCGTTGCTGGATATCATTCAGGCTGAGCGGCACGCCGTCGACATTGAGAATCTGGGCCTCGAAGAGCGACTGGCTGGAGCCCATGGCCCGGGTCCGGTTGATCCGGCTTTCCGGATAGCGGCCGGCGATCTGCTCGATCACTGTCGCATTATAGAGGTTCAACCAGTAGGCCAGCTGCTCATCGCTATTGAGATCGCTGAAGTCGATCCGGCTGGGCAGGGCTTCCATGGCGACGCGGAATTCGTGGATCGCCGCCTCATAATCCTCTTCCACGAGGTGGTAGATGACCCGGTTGCTTTCAAAGCGATAGCGCGTGGTATTGCCGCGATAGATAGCCGTGCCTGTGCGGATCGGGCGGCCGAGCGCCGGACGGCGCTCTGATGGCGGCACGCGCAACACGATATCGCCGAGGATTTCTGACCAGGCGTCGAAATCAATGGTCCGGCTTGAATCCGGGTTGTTGGCGCGGAAGCGCTCGAGCTGGGCGGGTGTCGCGACGTCCTGCGCCAGCGCGGTGCCGGTCAGTGCGAAGGGCAAGATAAGGCAGGAAAGGTAACGCAGCATGGTCTCAAAACCTGTTTCTAAGCAATACGGATCAGTCTGCCTCCTATCAGCAAGCAGGCCCGAACTCCAGTTTCAATTGCGACATGTTTGGGTGCAATCCCAACGGGCGTCGCGTGGCGCTACTCGTGTGCGGCCAGATAGCGTTCGGCCTCGAGCGCAGCCATGCAGCCCATGCCGGCCGCTGTGACCGCCTGCCGGTAGACATCATCAGTAACATCTCCGGCCGCGAAAACACCGGGGATTGAGGTCTTCGGTGTCCCCGGTTCCGTGACGAGGTAGCCGCCCTGTTTGGTTTCCATCTGGCCGGCAAAGACTTCGGTCGCTGGGGCATGCCCGATGGCAACAAAGAAGCCGTGGGCCGGGATGTCGCTGATCACATCCGTCTTCAGATTGCGGATCCGAACCGCGGTCACGCCGGGCGGATTGGTGTCGCCGAGGACTTCCTCGACAGCGCTGTCCCAGATCACTTCGACCTTGGGATGTTTGAACAGCCGGTCCTGCATGATCTTTTCGGCGCGCAGGCTGTCGCGGCGATGGACGAGGGTGACCTTGGAGGCGAAATTGGTCAGGAAGAGTGCTTCCTCGACCGCCGTATTGCCGCCGCCGACCACGACGATTTCCTTGCCGCGATAGAAGAAACCGTCACAGGTTGCGCAGGCCGAAACGCCAAAGCCCTGGAATTTCTGCTCGCTCTCCAGCCCGAGCCATTTCGCCTGGGCGCCGGTGGCGATGATCACCGCGTCAGCCGTGTAGACAGTGCCGCTATCGCCCTTGAGGACGAAGGGGCGGGTCTTAAGATCGGCTTCGACGATGATGTCGGAGACCATTTCGGTGCCCATCTTCTCGGCCTGCTCACGCATCTGCTCCATCAGCCAGGGGCCCTGGATGACGTCGGCAAAGCCGGGATAATTTTCGACATCTGTCGTGATGGTCAATTGACCGCCCGGCTGCAGGCCGGCGATCAGAAGCGGTTCGAGCATGGCGCGGGCGGCATAGATGCCGGCGGTATAGCCGGCGGCACCGGAGCCGATGATGATCAGGCGCGAATGGCGCGTCTCGGACATGGGATTTCCTTATTCTTGCAGGCTGGGCGCAGCGATGATGGTGCGAGTCGCGCTCTATATAGGAAGTCTTGCGCTGCTTGCCGCCCCGTTTCGTCAGCGGTCGCCGTGAGCGGGGTGGGGTGTCAGGGCGCGCACCATTCCCATATCGCGCCCGCCCGGCCAGTGCATGGCGCTGAACGGGTCGGTGAGGGCAGGGTCACGGCTCATCAGATAGGCCGCATAGAGGTGTGCCGAGCGTGTGCCAGACCGGCAATGCATCACGACCGGCCCGTCAATTTCCGCCAGCAGGGCGTCGAGCTGCCCGGTGAGCGCCGGACTGGCTCCATGGGCGCCGCCAATCGGCAGTTCGGCATAGCGCATGCCGCGGCTCTCGACCGCTTCACGCAAGTTGAAAGGCAGGCCGGCGGTTTCCTCCTGCGTGCGTGAATTGATCACCAGCGTCGCACCTTCGGCGGCCCAGGCATCGAGATCGCCGAGGCTGGGTTGGCTGGCGAGCCAGATATTACCGTCGCGCGCGACGATGGCGTGGGAGACAGGGTCTGACATGGCGACTCCAAACAGGGACAGGAAGGAATTGACGAGGCGTCTCATGCGGCGGCCTCATTGGCCTGGCCGGCTTTCAGCATTCCGAGCCAGGCGTCGATCAGCCGGCCGGCAATCCGGTTGGTTTCATCCAGCGGCTCATACGCCCACTGCTCGAGCTTGCCGAGATAGGGACGCATCGCCCCGCGCGCCTCAAGGGCAGCGTGAAGCCGGGTGAATTTGCCAGCCTCGCCATCCATGGGCAAGGCATAGACGGGTGTGCCCGTAGCGCAGGCCTCGACAAGCATATTGGTCGATTCCTCGGTGACGAAGATCCAGTCCGCCGATCCGAGGAAGGCAAAATAGGGATTCTCGCCCTCGCCATCATAAAGCCAGACGCGCTCGCGCCCGGCGAATGTGTTGGTGATTTTCTTCGCGAGCGCCTCCGGGGTGCGCCTTGATGTGGTGATCATCAGGCCGACATGCTGAGCCAGCAGCCCCTCCATGCGGTTAATGAGATATTCGCCAATCCGCTCCGTCAGCCGGAAGCGCTTCGAGTCGCCACCGATCAGGATGGCGGCGCGAGGACTGGCCGGGGCGCCGGGCCGGGCTGCAAACTGGTGAACACCATCGGCCAGCTTTTCAGCGGAAATCCGGTTCGGCGATCCGATCATCTCGATCGCATTAGAGCCCACGAGGCGGTCATGGGCCGGCGCCACGATCAGGTCGAACTCTCTATAGTGTCCGCGCGGGTCCTGGATGTAGGTGAAAAAGCAATTCGGGAAGATTCCGCGATGCGGCCGTGCCTGGCTGATGGCCGCTCTTCCGCAGCCGATCCAGAGGTCAGGCGGGCCGTGCTCCGGCAGCGAAACCATTCCGCCCTTGCGCACTGTGGCGCGCTGGATTTCAAGCGTGACACCATCACCCGCCAGCCTTGCTGCGACTGCCTCGGCCAGTCCCAGCGCCTGGTTCTCAATACCGCGGCGACCGTCAGTGACGGTCCAGCAGATCAGCCTGTCTGCGGTCGGGGAAGGCTTTGCGTCCATCCTTCGAGTTAGAGAGCGCGGCTTCGTCCGGGTCAAGCGCCGCTATGCCCTTGACATCGGCGTGCTACAAGTGTCACAAGAATTACAAGTGTAGCGAATCCGTTACGGGAGACCCGAATGACTCAGTCCTCACCATCCCCGGCCGAACTGGCAATCCTCAAACATTTGTGGTCTGCCGGCCCTCAGAGCGCCCGCGAGGTTCAGAACGGAGTCGAGGCTGAGACCGGCTGGTCCTATTCGACCACCCGCACGATGATTTCACGCATGACCGAAAAGGGGCTGGTGGAGCGATCCGACGTACATGGCCTCGCGGTCTTTACCGCCAAGGTCGGCAAGGTTGCCTTGATGGGGCAGATGATCCGCGATTTCGCCGCCAATGTGCTGGATCTCGACGGTCCGCTCCCGGCCACGGCCTTCGTCAATAGCCGGCTGTTCTCCGAAGATGAGGCGGCAGCGCTCACGCGCTTGCTCGAAGCGGAGACGCCCGAAGAGGAGGAGGGCCAGTGACCGGCTTCCTGACCGCGCTTCTGTTCGGCGCCGGGCTGAGCCTGCTGGCGGCCGGGCTGGCCTGGCTAGCCGGCTTGACGCTGCAGGCCCGGGCGCGGCAGTCATCGCCAGCCCTGTGGCGCTGCGCACGCCTGGTGGCGATCATGCCTTTGCTCCTGGCGCCTGCGCTCTACGCGGTACCGCAAGTGCGCCCGGCCCTGCCGGCGCTGGTCCTTCTGCAAGAGCCGGGCGGTGACCTGCCTGCGGCGGGCCCGGAGCGGGATGTCCTGGCTCCGGAGCCGTCGACCTTTTCCCTGCCGCCCCTTGAACTGCTGCTCACCGCAATCTACGCGCTCGGACTCGCCGCCGCCCTCTGCCTCGCCCTGTGGCGCCATGAACACCGCCGCCGCCTGTTGAGCCAGAGCCGGATTGCCGGGCGCGATGAACGTGGCCTGCTGGAGAGTGAGGCAGGAAAGCTTGGCCTGCGGGCGCCGGAGCTGCGTCTGTCCTCCTACGCGGCCACGCCCTTCCTGACGGGTTGGCGCGGCGTGATTGTTGCTCCGGAGAGCCTGCTGCGTAGCTCGGAACTGGCCCGTCATGCCCTGGTGCACGAGCTTTGCCATCTGCGTCGCGGCGATGAGCGTGACCGCCTGATCGGCTCGGCCCTGACCATTGGCCTCTGGTTCAACTGGCCCCTGCGCCAGATCGAACGCGAACTCGATGCCGCCCGGGAAATCGCCTGCGACCGGGAGGCCATCGAGGCGCTGGGGCACACCGAACGCAAAGCCTATGCGGCGACGCTGATCGAGACCATGCGGAGCTCGGCTCAGCCGGTCTCCGCCTTTGGCCCGCACAACAGGAGACAAAGGGAAATGCGTATCAAAGCCATCCTCTCCGGCGGCCAGACCGTCAGAAATTCGCTTTTCACTGCAGGCGCTGTGCTCCTCCTCGCTATCCCGGTTGCCTGCGCCCAGGCGACTGTGACGCCCCGGCGTGTGGTCAGCGAGCCGGTCGAGCAGATTGAGCCGGAGACTGAAACCCGCCAGCTCAGCCAGGCTTTCGGCGACGAGTTCATGGCCGTCATGGACTTGGAGGGGGAGGAAGACTGGAATTCTGTCATCCAGACACTCGATCCGATCATCGCGGATGCTGCGGGCAGCGCCTATGATCGGGCGATTGCCCTGCAGTTGCGCGGCCGGGCCTATTATGAAGTCGACCGTTACGACGATGCCATTGCTGACTGGCGAGCGGCCATCGATACCGGAGCCATGGAGCCCGGCGCGATTCAGAACTACCGCGTCAATATCTACCAGATCCGCATCGTCCAGGGGCGCTATGACGAGGCTGTTGCCCTCGCCGAGCAGGCCTATGCAGGGCAGGAAGTCACCGATCCACTCCAGCTGAAAAACCTCGCTCAGGTCTATGCCCAGGCCGGCCGGTTCGAGGACGGACTTGGCTATGCCCGGGCGGCTTATGCTGCCGCGCCGAACGAACATTCCACACAGAGGCTGATGCTCTACTACTTGCAGAATTTGGGGATGGATGCCGAGGCGGCAGCGTTTGAGCGCACTCTCCCGGCAGAATCACCGGCCCCGCCCGCCAGCGCGCGGACCACGCGGACTACGCAAACCACGCGGACCATGTCGCCGGCTCCGGTCGCTGCTCCGGCCAGCACGCCGCACCCGGTTGCGGCCCCGGAGCTGACGCATGCGATCCTGAGCGGACGGGTATCCAGCAGCTTCGGCCCACGCCCGGCCCAGCCGGCCGGCGCACCGCCATTCCATGGCGGGGTTGATGTCGCCGCGCCGAGCGGCACGATTATCGTCGCGCCAGGAAGCGGAACCGTCGTCCAGGCCGCGATGGGCTATGACGGCTCAGACGCCTGGGGTAAGACAATCGTCCTCGATCACGGCAATGGCTGGCAAACCCTTTATGCGCATCTCGACGCATTCGAGGTCGAGCCCGGCGATCAGGTTGCTGCAGGGCAGAAGATCGGCCGTGTCGGGACGACCGGCAATTCGACCGGACCGCATGTGCATGTCGAGCTGCTCCATGAGGGTCAGCGTGTCGACCCGGCCAGCGTCATTCCTGGCCTGCGTTGAGCAAGGAGCATTTTGGCTGTTCACCGCAGGTTGAGGTGGATCTGTGCTAGACTGATCGCATGACTATGCCCGATAGATTGACCCTTGCCTTTTCCCAGCTCCAGCTTGGGCCGGACGGGCCGCGCGTTCGCGTGCGGACCGGACGCGTCATGCTGGCGACCCTGCTGACCAGCCTTGCGCTGGGCAGCCTGCTCGTCGCTTGCGCGAGCTTGCCCGGGGTGATTTCCCCGTCGCCGACAGCAGGTGAAGGCCGCTTCACAGCCGCCGTGGCGAATGCCCGGATCTATAGTCAGTTTGGCGAGGTGAGGCGGCGGTCTGGTGGTCGCACCGGCACCCATACCGGGATCGACCTCGCGGCCCCGCTGGGAACGCCCGTTCATGCTGCGGGGGCTGGAATGGTGGTCTATTCCGACTGGAATTATGAGGGCTCAGCGGATTGGGGCCTGCTTGTGGCCATTGATCATGGCGAGGGCTGGGTGACGCTCTACGCGCACCTCGCCGAGGTCGAGGTCGTGGCCGGCGATCCGGTCAATGCCGGCGCCGAGATCGGCCGTATCGGCACGACCGGCAATGCCACCGGGCCGCATGTTCATCTTGAGCTGCGTCATGCCGCCGAGCGGCTCGATCCGCGGGGACATATTCCCGGGCTCCAGTGAGACGTCAGCGCCGCACCAATATAGCAAAAAGGCCGGAGCATCGCCCCGGCCTTTTTTGATACGCGTGGTCGCCTGCAGGCATTATTGCCAGTTGACCTGCATGATTTCGAAGGATTTCAGGCCGCCGGGCGCGTTGACTTCCACGACGTCGCCAACCTCCTTATTGATCATCGAACGGGCGATGGGCGAGGAGATCGAGATCTTGCCCGAATGCACATCGGCCTCGTCATCGCCGACGATCTGATAGGTCGCCTGCTCCTCGGTATCCTCGTCAAGCACGGTCACAGTGGCGCCGAACTTCACCGAGACGCCGCCCATTTTGGCCACATCAATGACCTGGGCGCGTGCGAGCTTGTCCTCGAGTTCCTGGACCCGGCCCTCGATATAGCCCTGGCGCTCCTTGGCAGCATGATATTCGGCATTCTCGGAGAGATCGCCGTGCTCGCGCGCCTCGGAAATCGCCGCGATCACCGCCGGGCGTTCTTCACTCTTGAGACGTCTCAGTTCTTCGTCGAGGGCTTTATGCCCGGCGACGGTCATAGGGATCTTGTTCATGCGACCACTTAACTACGGGAAATCGGAACACGCTAGCGTTGGAGCTGCGCTGCATCAAGAATAGGTCTGCAGGGCGCGCGGTTCAAGCCCCCCCTTATCGATCCGGCGCAGCGACATGATCGCAGCCCGGGCCGCAGAAGCGGTTGTATAGCAAGGGATTTTCATCTCAAGCGCACTGCGGCGAATAGAATAGCTGTCGAGGTGCGATTGCCGGCCTTCCGTGGTGTTGAAGATCAGCTGCACTTCGCCATTCTTCATCAGGTCGACAATATGCGGCCGTCCTTCATGCACTTTATTGACCCGCGTCACGGGCACGCCGGCGTCCTGAAAGGTCTTGGCGGTGCCGCCGGTCGCCAGAATCTTCAGACCCAGCATGGCGAGAACCCGCACGGGTTCGATCATCGCGGCCTTGTCGCCTTCCTTCAGCGAGATGAAGACACTGCCCGAGCGCGGGAGCACGATGCCGGCGCCGAGTTCGGCCTTGGCGAAGGCTGCCTCGAAGGAGGTGTCAATCCCCATGACTTCTCCGGTCGAGCGCATCTCCGGCCCGAGGACCGGGTCAACGCCCGGGAAGCGGGCAAAGGGCATGACGGCTTCCTTGACCGAGACATGCTTGGGCGCAGGGTCGGCGAGCTTGAAGTCGGCCAGGCGTGCGCCGGCCATGACCTTGGCCGCCAGCTTGGCGACCGGCTGGCCGATGGCCTTGGCGACGAAGGGCACCGTACGTGAGGCGCGCGGATTGACTTCGAGCACGAAGATTTCGCCATCCTTGACGGCAAACTGCACATTCATCAGCCCGCGCACACCGATGGCGAGCGCCATGGAAACCGTCTCGCGTTTCAGCTCGGCGACCATTTCCTTCGAGAGCGAGTAAGGCGGCAGCGAACAGGCGCTGTCGCCCGAGTGCACGCCGGCCTCCTCGATGTGCTGCATCACGCCGGCAACCCAGACGGTCTCGCCGTCACAGATCGCATCGACATCAACTTCGTCGGCATCGGTGAGATAGCGGTCGAGCAGGAGCGGGCTCTTGCCCGAGACGTTGACGGCATCGCGCAGATAGCGCTCCAGGCTGTCTGTCTCGCGGATGATTTCCATCGCCCGGCCACCGAGCACATAGGAGGGGCGCAGCACCAGCGGGAAGCCGAGCTTTTCCGCCGCGGCGCGCGCTTCGTCCTCGGAGTGGACGATCACATTGGGCGGCTGGCGCAGATCGAGCTGGTTGAGCAATTCCTTGAAGCGCTCACGATCCTCGGCCAGATCGATCGCGTCCGGCGGGGTGCCCAGAATCGGCACGCCTTCCGCTTCCAGTTCGCTGGCCAGCTTGAGCGGTGTCTGCCCGCCATACTGCACGACGACGCCGAGCAGGGTCCCGTTGGAGCGCTCGGTCTCGATCAGCTCGAGCGTATCCTCAATGGTCAGCGGCTCGAAATAGAGGCGGTCGGCGGTGTCGTAATCGGTTGAGACCGTCTCGGGATTGCAGTTCACCATGATGGATTCGATGTCCATATCGGCGAAGGCAAAGGCCGCGTGGCAGCAGCAATAATCAAATTCGATGCCCTGGCCGATCCGGTTCGGTCCGCCACCGAGAATGATGGCTTTCTTGCGCGCCGTCGGAGCGGATTCACACTCGGTGGTGCCGTCAAAGGCCGGCGTTTCGTAGCAGGAATACATGTAGGGCGTTGGCGAGGAGAATTCGGCGGCGCAGGTATCGACCCGCTTGAACACCGGACGGACGCCAAGGGCGCGCCGGGCGCGGCGCACGCTGGTCTCGTCCTGGCGGGTCAGCTGGGCGAGGCGGGCATCGGAGAAGCCCATCGCCTTGAGCGCACGGAAGGCGGCGGCCTCGGTGGGCAGGCCGAGCGTCGAGATATCACCCTCGACAGCGATAATCTCTTCGATCTGACGCAGGAACCACGGCTCATAGAGCGAGGCCGCGCGAACTTCTTCCAATGAAAGCCCTTCGCGGAAGGCCTGGGCGATCACGCGCAGGCGGTCGGGCGAGGGAATGGCGAGTGCGGCGCGGACGGCGTCCTTGCGCGCATCCATGTCGACGGCTTCCTCGACGCCGGGCAGGTCCATATCGTCGAAGCCGGACAGGCCGGTTTCCAGCGAGCGCAGCGCTTTCTGCATGCTTTCCTGGAAAGTGCGGCCGATGGCCATGACTTCGCCGACCGATTTCATCGAGGTCGAGAGCGTGGCTTCGGCGCCCGGGTATTTTTCGAAGGCAAAGCGCGGGATCTTGGTGACGACATAGTCGATGGTCGGCTCGAAACTCGCCGGGGTCGCGCCCTTGGTGATGTCATTGTCGATTTCATCGAGCGTGTAGCCGACGGCCAGCTTGGCGGCGACCTTGGCAATCGGGAAGCCGGTGGCCTTCGAGGCCAGGGCCGAGGACCGCGAGACGCGCGGATTCATCTCGATGACGACCATGCGCCCGTCGGCCGGATTGACCGCGAATTGCACGTTGGAGCCACCGGTTTCGACA
>TARA_R110000868_G_scaffold254870_1_pt1 | contig 26390 bp, 22 predicted proteins | sample TARA_R110000868 | Tara Oceans TARA_R110000868 (sample SAMEA4397489) | marine metagenome | biome: Polar Biome; feature: [SRF] surface water layer (ENVO:00010504); material: water (ENVO:00002006), including particulate matter (ENVO:01000060) such as... | depth 5 m | reverse complement strand
TTTGTTGGTTTACCACGAAGACGGTGTAGATGATGGCACGGTTAATCCGCCCGTACCAATTGTGGCCAATGTGCAATCATCCGACTTTGACATTGGGGACGGCAACAACTTTGGGTTTGTGTGGCGCTTGATACCTGACCTGACGTTTGACGGCTCCAACGTAAATACTCCAACGGCGTATTTTACCGCCATACCCAAAACTTTTCCCGGCGCGGCTTATGGGGCTTCAAACAACCCGGCGGTAGCCAGCACCCAGAACTATCAGAACCAAATCACGTACAACGTGCAGCAATTTACCCAACAAATCTACGTGCGGATACGTGGGCGTCAGATGGCGTTCAAGGTGAGTTCTGGGACCACGGGTTCAGCAACAGACGGTCTGGGAGTGCAGTGGCAACTGGGCGCTCCTCGTATTGACATTCGTCCTGACGGACGCAGATAGGGAAAACCCTCATGGGCTTTAAAACCGTTACCCCACCGCGCTTGCCGTCGGCCCCAGATCAGTACAGTGCTCAGTACCAAGAGCAATTCATGAACATCTTGCGGCTGTATTTCAACCAGATCAACGCTCCGCTACCTGCAATATTTGCGTCTGCTGGGGTGGGGACTACCGAGGTGGTAGGGGGTTTAACTTTTGCCCAACCAAGCCCCACTACGCCAGGACAATTCACCATCAGCTTACCAACGCAAGCTGACGTTGCCAACCTGCGTTCTGGCGATGTCTATTACGACACCACTGCTGGTAATGTTCTAAAGATTAAAGTTTAGTTGTTCCCAACGACCTAACATGCTACGATCAACCAACCCCCCATTTACGAGGCAAAAATGAGCCTTCAACAAGCTGCCCAACATCTCGCCGCCCAAGGGCGCGGTAAAGACACGACCTTAGTCCACATGACCCCCAACGAAGTTCAGGGGTTGCAGCAAATTGCTATGGCCGCTGGGGGGTCTCTAAGCATCAATCCTTCTACGGGTTTACCCGAAGCTGGGTTCCTTGAAAACATGTTGCCAATGATTATCGGCGCTGGACTAATTGCGGCAACTGGAGGCGCTGCGGCCCCCGCTGTTATGAGTATGCCTGCCGCCATTGGCCTTGGTGTTGGTGGTGTTCAAGCACTGCGTACTGGCAACCTGATGGAAGGTGTCAAAGCAGGTTTGGGCGCTTATGGTGGCGCGGGTCTGGCTGGTGGGTTGATGGGTGCTGGGGCGTCGTCAGTTGATGCAACTGCAAGTGCGTTAGGGACTCCCGCTGCCACTGGCGCTGGTTCTCAAGCACAAATGTTGGCTGCTCAAAACGCTGGGTTTGGCCAAGCAGGTCTTGAATCTTTAGGGCAAAGTGCAGCAGGTGCAGCAGGTGCCGCTCCTGTTGTTAATACTGCGGGGCAATCTATGCTTGCAGGGGCTAAAGGGCTTGGTACGGAAGCTGGTCGAGAAGGCTTTATGTCTTCAATAGGCGGGTTAAAAGGGCTTGCCAAATCTGGGTTGGCGGGGTTGGCCCCCATGATGATGCAAGAACCAGAAGCTCCGCCAGCAGCAGCTTCCGACAAAGACATGGGCCAGCGCTACGCTTACGACCCAGGAACAACCACACCATTTCCCGAACCCAATGTGCCAAGGGCTGGGTCTCCAGAACAGTTTCAAAGCTTTGGTAAAGAACAACGTTTCTTTACGCCCGGATACAGAAAAATTGGCGCAGATGAAGCTAAGTCCATCTACGGGTTTGCCCAAGGCGGGGTCTCTCACCTTGGTGATTACTCCGATGGTGGCCGACTGCTTCGTGGCCCTGGAGACGGTGTGTCTGATTCCATCCCTGCTGTGATTGGTAAAAAGCAACCTGCACGTTTAGCCGACGGGGAGTTTGTGGTGCCTGCGCGTATTGTGTCTGAGTTGGGTAACGGCTCTACCGAGGCGGGTGCTCGTAAACTGTACGCAATGATGGACCGAATCCAATCAGCCCGTGGCAAAACTGTGGGTAAAGGTAAAGTGGCTAAGAACAGCCGAGCCGAGCGCCTTTTACCAGCATGACACCACAAGGGAAACTTGAATGGTTTGGGGGCAATCAAGATGCCCTGAACATGTATCGTGCGTTTGTAGACTTGGCCCACATTTGGGATGACCTTGTTGATAAGGACAACCCCGTCTCCGCAGATAAAATAAATCAAGCTTTCTTAACGTGTCTGGTGTACTTGCCTGCTAATCCGTTTTACCGGGCAATTCAAGAACAGATAATGCCAATGTGGTTGGTGGTGGTTTCTGCGTATGAGACGGCAAACCATTTTGAAAAGATTAAAGACGCTCATGGGATTGAGATCGCCCACGGGTTGCGACATGCCTCGGGGAACATACTAGCCTATGCGGTGCATGTTTGTGTGGGTCCAGAAAAGGCTAAAGAAATCCTTCCCGAAATGTGGAAGAACATATTTTTTGAGCGGTTTGACGATTACCGCAAGGAGCATCTAGATGTTTAAGTTATCCAGCCTGTTGGGCTTTTTACTTGGCCCACGTTTGCACATTAGCATGGGTGGTGGTGGTAGCCAACCTGCGAATACAACCCAAACGGTAACGCAAGAGTTGCCTGAGTGGGCGCGGGGGTACGCCAAGGACGCACTATCTAAAGCAGCGGCGATAACAGACGTTAGCCAAAACCCATACAAAACCTACGATGCAAACCGTATTGCTGGGTTCTCGCCAATGCAACAACAAGCCCAGACCGAGGCGCAAAACATGCAGACTTCGCCGCAGTTAGACACTGCGTCTGGCATTGCGGGTTTAGCTGGTTCAAAGGCTATGGGGACAAGTTATGCTCCTGGGCAGTTTAACGCCCAGCAGGTTGGCACGCAAGACTACACAGGTTCAAATGTCAGCCAGTACATGAACCCCTACATGCAAAATGTGGTGGACATCCAGCAACGTGAAGCACAACGCCAAGGGGACATTGCAGGTACTCAACGTGCTGGGCAGGCCGTTAAGTCTGGTGCATTTGGTGGCTCACGCGCAGGGTTGATGGAAGCCGAGGCGGCACGCAACTTGGCTACCCAGAAGGGTGACATCCAAGCTCAAGGGCAAAACGCGGCGTTTCAAAACGCGCAACAGCAATTTAATACTCAGCAACAACGGGACTTGCAGGCTCAGTTGGCTAACCAACAGCAAGGTATGACTGCTCAGCAGCTTGGAGAACAATCCCGTCAGTATGGCGCTAACTATGGGATGCAAGGGCTGCAAACTGGCCTGCAAGCTGCTGGTCAGTTAGGTCAATTGGGTGGGCAACAGTTCCAACAGGGTATGGGCATCAACCAGTTGCAAAACCAATATGGCGCACAGCAGCAAGCAATGGAACAGCAGGGCTTGAGCCAGTCGTATCAAGACTTCTTAAACCAGCAAAACTACCCGTACAAACAATTGGGTTTTATGTCTGACATGTTGCGCGGCACGCCTACAGGTTCGTCATCTTCTATGCAGATGTATCAAGCTCCACCAAGCAATGCTCAAAATTTAGCGGCTATGGGTATGGGTGCTTACGGCCTCAAACAGATGGGTGCGTTTGCTGACGGCGGTGAAGTTAAAACTTATGCAGGAGACCAAGGCTCTGTTACCAGCGAAGAAAGCATTGCCGATATCGTTGATAGCTTAAGCGACCAACAGTTGCAAGATGCGTATAAGAACGCGCAAGCGCGTCAGGATGTGAACGCCATTAGCGCTATTGAGACTGAGCTAGCCCAACGGGCTTCTGAGCGTAGCGGCATGTCCGCTGCGTATAACCAGCTTCCCCCAGATGCGCAAGAAAACATGCAACAGGTTGCAAGCGGTGCAAACGGCGGTATTGTTGCGTTCCAATCAGGTGGGGGTACAGGCACTTCCGGTACTGGGATTAGGTTTAATCCGCTTCAAACTATGTATCCAAAGCCATCGGATGCAGAATTTCGTGGCTACATGAATCAAGTAGCAACGGCTGACTACACCCCTCTCACAGATGCAGAAAGACAGGCAAAAATTTTAGGGGAACAAGAATTTGTAAAGAGGACAATGGGGCCTAGTGAGCTAGACCCGTTCAAGAAAGAGCTATCTGACAAACGTGCAAGTTTAAAAGGTAAGACAGGTGAGATGGCTGGACTAGCTGCGCTAATGTCTATAGGTGACATACTAGAAGGCAACAACGCCGCCCGAGGGATTGGCAAGGGCGTATCTAAAGCGGCTGGTGTATTTGGTGGGCTTAAAAAGGAAAACGACGAAGCTGATCGCGCTTTGCTGGCGTCGCAAGTCCAATTGGGGAGTGCGTTGGAAGCACGCAAGGATGGCCAGTTTGGTAAAGCACTACAGATGCAGCAAGATGCAGAAACCGCTAGAGCCAAAGGTATTGACGCTAAACGTGATATTGCAGGCAAGCTTGCAACGCTCACCGGGGACAGGTACAAAGCAGATTTGGGTGCATCAGTTACAGAGCGCGGGGACACAATGAGATATTTATCGCAGCTTGAATCAGCGGCGGTACAACGACTGGCTGCAACGAAGCCTTCGCAGTTTAAAGAAATCTTTGACAATCTTGTTGCGTCTCCTGAGTACCAATCAATTAAAGACCCGGCTGCACGCAATGCAATGGCTACTAGAGAAACAGCAAATATTATGAAAGCCTACCCGAACGCTAAGCTTAGAGTAGATGCAGATATGCTGAATAAAATAAACACCCGTGTGGCTAATGAACTTTCTGGCAATGATGCATATCAAAAAGCACAGCGAAAAGGCGACACCCCAGCAATGCAGCAAATTAAGAAAGATTTGACTGATGGGTACATTGCCCAAGCCGAGCAGGGGCTGTTGAATTTGAGTGACACTAGAGGAACGGGAACGGGAGCACCGGGAACGCCAGCACCGGGAACGCCAGCGCCAGCGCCTGCGCAGGGGGCCCCTGCAACACAAGGAAAACCCAGGAAACTTACGCAAGCTGAATACGATAAAGCACCGTCAGGCACTGTGTTTATTGCCCCCGATAATTCAGTCCGTACTAAACCGTAAGGCATGTCATGGCAAAACAATGGTGGGAAGCAGCCCCGTTAGCGCAAGAACAACGCGACGAGTGGTGGAAAAACGCTCCATTAGCGCAAGAGCAGCCTGACGAATGGTGGAAAGCTGCGTCTATAGTAAAAAAGCCCGAGCAACCTGCTGCCGCGCCGTCTGAAATGACACTGTCCCCCGAAGAGCAAGCCACGGGGGTTGGCGTTGGGACCTTTCATCCCGACACATCCAAATCAAAACTTGCTACGGGCGAAGAGTTTGTCAAGGGTGCAAAGGTTGCGGCGTTTTCTAGCCTTCCATCAATGTGGGAAGGTGCCAAGATCACTGCTGACATTGGGGCGCTTAGCACAGTACAAAAACGTCTGGACTTGTTCAACAGGATTGACCAAGGCGAAATCAAAGACTACGACCAACTGCGTGGGCTTGACCTCTCTACTTCTCAAGCACGGTCATACCTTGCGTCAAACCCAGAAACACGGCAGAAACTACGTGGCCGACTTGACAAAGAACTAGGTAACCGCAAAGAGTTTGTAGACGCATCGCTTAAGACAATTGCTGAGTATCAAAAGTACGCGCTTGAGAACAAAGGCCAAGTGCAAGACCTCACTGATGTGGAGGGGATGACTGACTTTGCTAACTGGCTTGGATATAACGTCGGTTCTGGTGTTGTGCAACTTGCACCTTTGATGGCCACCGCTGCGGTAACTGGCGGTGCAGGGGTTCTTGCATTAGGCTCTGCCATGGGCGTATCCGAATCGGTTGCAAACCGCCTTGAGGCGCTGCAAAAGAAAAACGCAGACAAGCCGCTTACTGAGCAAGCAGACGCAGTTATTGAGTACTTGCAGAAAACTGGTGATGTTAACTTAGCTGTTGGTATTGCATCGGGTGCATTAGATATGGTGCTTGGCCCTGTGGCCCGAGTGCTAAAGGCCCGAAGCGGGGACTTGATCAAAGAGATGACTCGTAAAGGCGCAGTTAAAGCTGCCGTCAAAGATATCCCCAAACAAGTTGGCGAAGAGTTCGTAACTGGCGGTGCGCAAGAAGCGTTGCAAATTGCAGGGGGCGTGCGCCTTGGCGAAGAAGAAGAGTTCTTCACTAAAGACAATCTCAAAAAGATCATCAACTCTGCCGCAGCAGAAGCAGCGGGTGGATTTGGTGGCGCTGGTATTAACGTAGGCGTAGCGGCTATAGCTAGCCCAAAAGCAAAAGACCCTGTTGCAGATGCTGCCCTGCGCAATCTTGACGATCTGGTAAACGACGAAGATCAACGGAACACAATCTACACAACCGCCGACCCCGGCACTCCTGACGGCGCACTGAAGATTTCCCAAGCATTGATGGCAGAACTGGGTCGTCGCCCGACTGTTGACGAGCTTGGTAGTAAGCTTGCAGAAATTCTTACCCAGCGCCAGACAAGCGAACCATCCTTTCCAATGGATTCGGTCAACGGCAGAGAGACCTACGCTGAAAGGCTCACCACATTCACTGACGCTGAGTTGAACGCTGAGCTTCAGCAAAACATGCTTTTAAATTCGGCACAGCCCGGACAAGCAGACATAGCAAACAACATTGCCGCCGTGCAAGCAGAGTTGCAATCACGGGGAGTGCCCCCTACTATCACTGCACAAGGAGCACAAGATGTTGGACAACCTATCAGTACAGCAGGTAGAACAGGCGTTTCAGTGGCTGACGAGTCCGGTCGTAAAGAGCCCACCGGAGGACTTGATTTCCTTGAGCCAAGTGGAGTGGTTTCTACTGGACAAAATGTTGCAGGGGATACTACAGGAGAAGGCGCACAGCCCCCTGCAATAACTCCAGGGCAAACCGCAACAGCCGAAGAAGCTAGGCTAAAGACGGCAACGGATGCCGAACTTCAAGACGCGCTCACACGAATTGGTGGGTCTGATATTTCACTATTAGACGTGCCCACCATACAGGCAGAAATTAATAGACGAAAATTAGAAAAAGAGCAAAAGCTACCTCCCTTCCAAGCAAAGCCTTTTGATACGCCACCCCTGCTGACCTATGTTCCAAGCGATTCAACAGCAGGTAAGTTCTACAACGAACTGTTGGCTGGGCCCGACACTTTTGGCAAGACTACTCTAGAAGGCGTAAACAACGCCATTGCACTTGTTGATGAGCGCCTTGCTAACTGGCAGCATCCTGCAATTACTGGGGCCACAGACGCTGACAAGCGCATAGGCAAAGCCAACGCAACTGCTGAAGAACGTGAACTGCTTGATGCAAAAAGCTCTCTGGCGGGGCTTGGCGCACGCATGCTTAACCAAGTAATGGCTGTTGAAAAAGGGTACAAAGGTAAAAAAGGCAGCAGCCAAGAAAAAATCAACGAAACAGATAAACAGCTTGAAGCTGTGCTCCTTCGTTCTCTAGAGTTGTTGAACAAATTTAATTTGCTAACAGCCGAAGAAACTGCTGAGTTTGCAGAATTGCAAGCAAACATCAAGCCCACAGCCTCAGAAACACCACCCGCGCCAGCAGAACCCACCCCGTACTTTGGGTCACCTGAAATAAACGCGCTTGGGGACAAAATTAAAGACACGGCTAACCAACTTGCTGCCGACTTCATGGTTGGGGATTCTGTTCGATTTGGCAACATCCCCGGAAACATAGTTGGCGTAGAAGGAGATTACGTCAGGTTTAGACCAGTCAATGCAGCTTCTCCAAAAGCATATCAGCGCGTACCTAAACAAAATGTGACGCTTGTAGCGCGTCCAGATACCACGTCTACTTCCGCAGCGTCAAAGTCTGCGGATCAGGAAAAGAAATTTGGCTCAGAGCAAGGCAAGCTTAACGCCGACATGGGCGGATTGATACAGTTGCTCGGTGCAAACATGTATGCGTCAAGCATTGGTGAAGTCAGCGTAAAAGAGCTACTGCAAAACGCTTTTGACGCGGTTAAAGGAGCGGTGTCAAATAAAAAAGCGCCGTCGCTGTACAAGGTTGGCACTGTAACCATCGAAGTTAATGGCGACAACCGAACCATAACCGTTACTGACGATGCTCGTGGCATGACGCCGGACATTGTGCGAGATGCATTTTTTACAGTTGCAGGGTCTGATAAATCCGACCTCGACCCTAGCGAACGAAGCGGCGGTCTTGGGCTTGCCAAGATGGGGTTCATGCTTGGCGCAGAGCGTTTGATTTTGAACACTGTGCGAGACGGTGTGCGCGTTGTTGTGGACACAACAGCTACAGACATTGCGAACAGTAGATTTAATATCGTAAAAACACCTGCCCCTAAGAATGAACACGGCACGTCTGTTACCGTCAAAATTCCTGAGTACTACGTTGACCCAAAAACTGGCGACAAAAAAGACATTTATTTTTCTGGCCTTGCAAAGTATTTTGACACGTTAGAAAAACCGTTAATTGGCCCTGTGCAGGTCATAGTTAAAGACAGCTACGGGGATACAGAAACACTGCCCGTAGGCGTTAATTTTCCTGCCCAAGACTACCAACAATTTAAGGTTAACTTTAGCTGGGGTTCCGCAGATATTTATTTTGGGAAAGATCGGGTAGAGAGCGAGTACAGCATCAAGCATCAAGTGCTGTCTAGTGGTGTCTATCAGTTTAACGGGACTGGCGATTCTTCTAGGTTCAAATTGTCGCGAACCGAAGCTATTCCTTACAACATCATTGTCAACATCAAGCCAAATGTAGACGCTAAGCACCCAGACTATCCGTTTGAGAATAGTCGTGAGCGTTTTAAAGCTCGTCTAAACGAAGACGTTACATCAATGGTCGAGTATCTTGCTCAAATTGCTCGTGGGCATGAAGCTGCTGATCTAAAAGAAAACTTTAAAAATATTGTGTCCATGCCCCGTGTGGAGTTGGGCGCAGATGTTGCAGACGCAAGCAAAAAATTACGCAAAGCGTTTGACAAAAGAGACGCAGGTACAGAAACGCATGAGTTGCCCCCGTTGCCAAAAGAAGTGCGGGTTGAAGGTCTCAAAGTTATCGACACCGACACCGGAAAAACGCTGGCTGACCGTGCAAAGAAAGAAGAGAAAACCACCAAAGGATCGTTTACAGCAGATACCGCCGCGCCGACTCGCGAAAACTTTATGGTGGATATGTCGCAAGACCCATCTAAACCAATTTTCCACAACAACACTAACGTTGACCTGATTGAAGTCGGCAGGCCATACGGCGACCCAGAAATGTTCTTTGCTGAAGTAGGCACGCTTTTAGTGGAGATGAAAGAAGCAATTGCCAATAGCCCGCTGTATGGGTATGACGTGCTGAACCCTAAAAATTTATTCTTTGCTGGCGTAGCTGTTGATAAAAAGTATGGCGGGTTGCACTTAAAGGTGCCGTACAAAGCGCTGTTTGTAAACCCGTTCTACGATTTTGGCGCTAAAAGTTTGTTTGGCATGCGCCAGCAACTGCTCAACACAATGATCCACGAGATTGCACACACTGGTAACATGGAACACGGTGTTGGGCATAACTCCGAAATGATTCGGGTAGAGCTATACTTGGCTGATCAGGGGTTGTACGATTACTTCCGCGACGCCATTCTTGATGTATTGGTTCGCCACGAGTCAACATTCACCGCAATGAGGGAAGCATATGGAAAATCAACAACTAAAAATACTGCAAAATCTCTTGAGGACTACGGCAAAAAGTCCGCCGCAGCATCGGCTGGAGGAGATGGAAGTAGCGGCTCGGACCAACTTGGGCCTGTATCAACAGGAGAACGACAAGGAGGGGATGAACCTGTACGCCTCGCTAGTTCCACTGATACAACAAGCGAAGTCGGTGCAGGAGTTAGAGGCGCTAACCCAGTAGGCTGGGAGGTTGCAGAGACAGGCCCACCGCCAAAGTCAGGACTGCACCCCACTGTTGCAGAAAGCATTTTTAACAACGACATTACCGGGGCTCTGCGTAATTTAGCCCGTAACACGTCGGGGTTCTTCAGCGATCTGGCTACAAGGTTAGCCAGCCTGCAACTTCCAACAAACATTGCGTTTGACAATGAGCGCAACTTGGTACGCAGTTTTATAGACCGTACAACCAAGCCACAACAGACTCGACTGTTTGAGTACGTTAAAGCGTTCTACCCGCAGATGTACAGCAAGTACTTTGAAGGGTACGATAACGCCGCCAACCTTGAGCGGGTGTACGACGGCTTAATTGAATTGGCAAAACCCAAGTACAACACGGGCCCAATTGTCAGCGAAATTGGGGATGTGCTACAGCGGTTCGTTGAGGCAATTCCGGGGCTTACTGCACCCGGCGCTTACTTCTTGGGTAATGACGCCATAACACTTAACACTCGCGCCTTTGGTGGAACATCAAACCGAGTTTTGCTGCATGAAATCGTGCACGCTGCAACAGAAACGATGTTGCGCCGTAACTTCAATTCGCTGGAACCACATCAACAGGCGGCTATCCAAAGTTTGTACGAGATGTACAACTACGCAGTTGCAAACATGCCTTCTGGTGCATACGGGTTGACCAACATATCCGAGTTTGTAGCTGAAGCGTTTACAAACAAAAAGTTCCAAGATCAACTTAGACGCATCCCGTATAAGAACAAAAAGTCGCTGCTGGATTCTTTTGTGCGTGCGGTACTGCGGTTGTTTGGTCAGGATAACTTGGCATCTAGCGTGATGTTGGAAGCCAACAAACTGTTCAGTGCTGAACGCCTTGCTATTGCCCCGGTAACCACACCAAAGTTTGCAAAGCGCGTGCGCGGACCGATCTCTACGCCGACTTCATATCGTGCCGCTGAAGATGTGGAGACAAGCCTCTCCCAGGTATTTAAAGACGCCACACTTGGTCGCATGCCTGTCGTAACAGCAGTGAAGCTGGCTTCTTCTGCCCTTTGGGATGCTGGCGGCGGTGTGTACCGCGCAGGGTTGCTCCCAGTGTTGTCGTTGCGGCAGTTGATGGACTTAACTTACGACAAGTTCCCACAGATTGCCGCTGCGGTAAAAATCATTGAGCAGATGGCGTCTTACCGTGGCAAATTAGTTAAGGAAGTCGAAGTTATTGCCAAAGCTTGGAGAGACGCACAGAGCAGAGAGCCTTCTAAGTCACGCCTTATGGGACGGCTAATGATGGAAGTAACCATCAGGGGAGTGGAGGTTGACCCCAGCGGCCCCGGCTATGACGCAACCAAAGTCAACCCTGCACTGGCAGATGCATGGACAGCCATAGGCCCTGAGTTCCAAAACATCTACCGCAGGGTACGCACGTTCTACACCGATGCTGTTAACCGCATGGTTCGGGACATGAAAGAACGGGCTTTAGGGCTTCCAAAAGCTGAACGCCAAGCAATGATTAAGAAGATAAACGAGCAGTTTGGCCCTGGCAAATTAGTTCGGCCCTACTTCCCATTGCGCAGGTTTGGCCGTTTCTGGTTCCAAATAGGTAAAGATAACTTTAAAGAGTTCTACATGTTTGAGAGTCGCATGAACAGGTTTTTATCGGCTAAGAAACGGCAAGCTGAACTTAGCCAGGGAAATGCCGCTCAGAGGGCTTTGGCAAACACGTTGGACATGGGCAGTGGGGTCTCCGAGTTGTACTCGCGAAACATTGGCACAACTCAAGTTCTTAAAGACGTGCACGACTTGATAGACGGGCTGACTGCTACGGATGTACCGGGCGTCAAAGCAGAGATACAAGACAGCCTTAACCAGTTGATCTACTTGCTGCTACCGCAACAAAGCGTGCGTAAAATGTTCATCAACCGCAAGGGCACACAAGGTGGAAGCGTTGACATGCTGCGTGTGTTTGCTCACTCTGGTGTGCATAGTGCGTACCAGCAAACCCGGTTTAAATTCTCTGAAGCGTTTCTTAACAACTTGTCTAACGCCCAAACCTACGTTCGTACCTTTGCAAGCCCAGAGCGCCGCGCCGTGTACAAGGACTACATCCAAGAAGTTGAAAAGCGGTCTAAGCCAATCCTTGGACTTGAAGAAGATCGTGGGTGGTGGCGCAATACCGCAGATAACGTTACGGGGTTTGTCTTCTATTACATGCTCACTGCACCTGCTAGTGCAATCGCCAACACAATCGGCATGGCTGTTATAGCTATGCCGTATATTGGAAGCCGCTACGGCTACGCCGCTACAAACGCGCTGATGCTTAAAAACACCACTAGATTTGCAGCGTCGGTGCCAACACGCACAATCATGCCGACTGCAACAATGAACTTTGGGCAGGTGGGCTTTCCATCTATAGCCGAAGGCGGTAGGCTCGACATGACGTTAGAGAAACCCGCTGGAGTTGCTAATACTGATTGGGATGATTCACTCAAGCGTGCAGCGCAACAATTCATAGACGACGGCGATATCAACATATCAATGACAAACGATGTGTTTGACATTTCTGAGCGCCCGTCTGATTTGTACACAGGCAAAGCAAACGCCGTTAAACGTGCGGCAGCGGCACCATTCCATATGTTGGAGCGCTTCAACCGTGAGAACGTGTTGCTCACCACATTTGAGTTGGCGTACAAAAAATTCTTGATGGCGGATAAGAAAGATACCCGTGGGATTACCGCTCGTGATGCACAAGGAACTCCAACAAAGTACACGCCAGAAGAGGCGTTTGCTGCCGCTGTAAATGAGGCACGCAACATAGCGGGTATGAGCCTTGGGGACTATGTACGTCAGATGAAGGGCCGAATATTTAATTACCCTGGCGTAAATTTGGTAGCCCAGTTTAAGCAATACGTGATCATGACGACGTACATTGTTCTGCGCAATCACTATTTAGCTGTTGGTGCGCCGTTCAGCAAAGCAGAGATTGGCGACTTCCGCAAAGAACTTGAAGAGCGCTTTAAAAACGATCCAAACAAAACTCAGTTAATTGACCAACAGATCAAAGAGTTTGAAGAGTACCGCAAGGATGTATACAGCGAAAGTCGCCGTCGGATTGCTGGCATCTATGGTATGGCGTTCTTGTTTGGTGGGCTTGAAGCACTTCCGTTCTTCTTCCTCTTGCCAATGATGCTGTCATTGTTTGGAGACGATGAAGATGATAATTTCTTTGATTGGGTGAACTGGTTTCAAAACTACATGGAAATGAACGTTGGCGGCGCTATCGGTGCTACGTTTGCCAAGATGGGTGCAGACCCCAAAGAAGCAGAAGCTTTTGGTCGCAAGGTAGGGGCAGCTATCCAACGTGGCCCTGTTGCTGGATTGACTGGTGCAAGTTTGACCGAACGTGTTGGTATCAACCTCCAGAGCTTGTGGTATCGCGAAGGACGCAACGCACCTACTGCACGGGACACCGTGAAAGAAGAAGTCATTGCGAACGCTGGACCTGCGGTAGGGATGGCACTGAACTGGACTGAGGCTTGGGACTTAGCCAGCAAAGGTCAATACCAAAGAGCAATGGAGAAAGCAGTGCCCGTTGGAGTAGCTGCGGTGCTAAAGATGGATCGGCTAAGCACGGAAGGGGCAAAAAACATAAAGGGCGACACCCTTGGGGGTCTGTATCAGGGCGAGTTGTCTACGTGGGAGTTAGCTATGCAAGGGATAGGGTTCCAACCTGAACGGCTGGCAGTGGCGCAAAAAGCCGCCATGCAAACTAAGACCCGAAACGAAGAAATATTGGCCCTAAGAACCCGCGTCTTAGATCGCTTGTATCTTGATCGTGGCACGGAGGCTTATACAGATGCTCTTAAGAAAGAGCAGGAGTTCAACCGTAAGTACCCACAGGTGCCGATTACCGACGAAATACGCGCCGAATCTTTTCAAGCCAAAGACAAAGCTAAAGTCGAAGCGTCTGCCTTCGGGGCCCGTGTAGACGAAAAGCTCAAGGGCAAGCTAGCACCGATGATGCAATACGGTATGCCATAAAAAAACCCCCGCACTAGGCGGGGGATAAGAGGTTGCTGAGAAGGAAGGAGAACATGAACAACCGGGGCCATCATACTATCTAACCCGCCAAATGCGCAAGCCCTTTAACCCGTTTTCAATTACGGGCTTTATCACGCACCCAAACTTCAGTCTCTTCATTACAACACTAACTTCGGCTTTGCCTTCTTCTACGCGCAAGCACGGGATGAAGAAAGACCACCCCACCCGGAACTTGCGCCAATCCACGTTGTAACTGACTCCGTTAACTCTCATCTTTCTCTAGTGCAGGGCTATCCGCATCGTCAATCGGGGATATGAACGCCTCAGGGTCTAAGAAATCTCCTTTGGAACAGTCGAATACGTATGCATCAACAGCAGGTACGCTACCAAGCTTGGTGCCTTTTGCCATACGCTTCTTCACCGCGCCCACATAAACACCTTCTGCCGAGAGAGAAGTCAGCACATCTTTGAGCGTTATCTGGTGCAATGAACACCAACTTCTTAATTTCTTGGCGCTTATAAACAGTTTCTGTGTGTCTGGCTCCATGCGGATACTCAATTCTCCTGTAGGTTCCAGTATAGGTAGCATTTCTACCCCCGTTCGTTTATCAACTTGGTCATTGACAACCAGTGTGCAACGGCGGTTCTCGTTCCAAAACTCGCCAATGATGCTAGCGTGGGTGGTTGCAGGTGGCTTGATCTCTTCGCGCATCTGGGCAAACTGCTTGAGCATCCACTTAAACACGCGTCCAACATCAATGTCAATAAGGCCGAGCCGCTTGGCAAACAACGCCCCTGCAATGTTGCAAGCCGCCACTCCTGACCAGAACCGCTCACGATTGGTGAATCCAACTTTCCTGTCGATCAAGATTTGGATTTCTTTGACCTCACGAATGCGCTCTTCAAGGTTGGATACCAAGTCGCGCAGATATATTCGCCCGGCATGACCGTAATTAGTGTACAACTTGGGGTAGATTTCGTCGGCTTCTTGCTTGGTTAGCAACTTGGTCTCAGGAATCATGTACTCAATCACGCGCATTAACTCGCCATCTGGGGTGGACTTAAGTGATTTCAGTTTGTCAACCACCGATGCATTAGAACTGCACAACAGTATGGTCTGCCACTTAGCAAAGTTAAGACGCTCAGCGTTCCTGCTGGCTTCCATCCGACCTCGACCCCGGCCTTGAGATACAGCATAGGCAAAATCACTGAAGTCGTCTGCGTTCATCTTGGTTATCTCATCGCACCCAAGACCCAAGTTGTTCATAACCCCAAGCCTATGCAACCGCACGTTCAATGTGTCTCGTTGTATCAGCATGGCTTCTTCTGGATGCGAATACACGCTGTGCATTGCCTTGATGGTTGTTGTCTTGCCAGTGCCCGATTCGTTGTTGATCATGTTGATGATGGCACCCTTGAGGTTTAGGTGCTTCATCAGTGGTGCGCCGAACGCAGTGAAAAACCCAAAGGCATGCGGCTCAAACCCTGGCCTGTCGTACACATTAATGACGGATTTCCACTCATCCAAAGACCCAGTAGGTATAAACCAGTCTGAGAGTTGGTTGGTGTAACTAGATGGTGGGCTGTAGTGCTCCCCATCTGCCCGTACCTCTGAGTCCCCCACAATAAATGACTGGTTTTTTTCGGTCCAGCCAAACTGAGTTCTCATAATTTCTGCTCCTTGCCTGTATTGCATTTCCTTCACGGATCGCACTATGTACGCCATGATGGAATCCATTTGTTTTTTCATTCCCACAACACCAAACCAAGCCAACCGCTCTCGCAGTTTGTCAGCGGTGAGTAGGTCAACTACGGACAACGCAAATTCTTTTACGCCGTCCCTAGGGGTGTGCAACCGCATCCAAATCATTTCCCCGTCTTGAGGATCTTTCAGACGCTTGACAACATACAAGTCATGTTCGTACACCAGCACTGCGTCTTCTTCGTCTTCTTCCTCGGCTTTGCGGTACACCCCGCCGTTCTTGCCACGGAAATACGGGAATGGATATTCGGGTATCTTGTACGTAACAGTCTGTGCAGATGAGGTAACAAACTGCACCTCGTTATCTTCTTCGGTTGCCTCGGCTACTTCAGCGCCAAGCACAATGGGAGAGGTGATCTTGCCTTTGTGGATGCATCCGGTGCACCCTGATGGGTCTATGCCTTCAAACTTAACGCAGGTATACGGGCCTTTGATTCGTTGAACCTTCTCATTGGTTTCTTCTTCGTTGTACTGGGGGTGGTTGCGTGACACATCGTGGATTGCAGTGCTAGCGTCTACGCAGAATGCCGGGATAGAAAGCGTAGCTCTCCAGCTAGGCTCGTCCATCTTGTCCTGTCCGCCAATCATCTTGGCCAACTGCAAACAGCCAGTGCCCTTTGTATTCTTGTCTACTATGACGCTAAACCGAAACTGCCGGTTACCCATAAGGGCTTTGGTCATTTCGTCTACCTGTGGTGGCAAGTAGTCAGGGGTGGCATCTATCACACCACCCAACGCATTTTTAAATGCGTCGATCTCAATGGGCTGAGATAGGTGCACCAAATTTACATCTAGAGGCGGATCATTCTTGTGGTTGTATGTTTCTGGCATACGAAGAATCGATGCCACATCTGCCGTGCGGCTAGGGTCAGCATCCAACCCATGCTCATGGCACACCACCTTAAAACGCTTTGCGACTACCGCCCACTCTTGACGCGATATGTCCGCAGTCAAAGGCCAGTACACATGAAGCCCCCGACCTGAGTTGACTATCGTTGGCCTTGGTAGTCCCGCACTCGTGCAAAACTCTTTCAGCGCTAATAGCCCATCTGCTTGTGTGGCATACGGTTTACCCGCTCCACAATCAATGTCCAGCCAAAATGATTTGACTGCTAATACATTGTCCGTCGTCCGAGACTTATCGGTCTCGTACTTAGCGCATGCAAAATAAACATCGTAATCCTCTGCAAGCAACGCTTGCGTTTCTGTTTCAACTTCCTCAAGGCTCTGCACGAACACTTGTCGTGGGAACCCGGTCTTCCTCAAACCTACTATGCAGTACCAACCTTGTGCGGAAAGCACTGCCGACAACAAATCCACTTTTGTCATAGCCGCCCCTGCACCGCAAAAAAGAAAGCGTCTGAGGGGCGCGGGGCCCCATCAGACGCCGTTAAAGAGCAAAACCAACTTTTGAAAGAACCTCTTCGATTTTTGCGGCGTGAGCTTTGCGAGGAATCCATTCACCTACAAACCATTTGTAGACTGTCATCCTGCTTACCCCAAAGTGCTCAGCCACATCCCGAACAGGATACTCTTTGGAAATGCACATCCGCCCCAGCATTACGCCGGGGCTTTCTGTGCTTGCTTCCTGATTGGCACGTACTAAACGTACTGAATAACCATGGCTAGACATGATCACTCGTCGTCAGTAGTCCACTTGCTCAAAACGTCCGCAAACTCTTTCTTTGGTGCAGGTTCAGCGTTCTTTTTAGCAGTGCGTTTGACAGGCTCGTCTACAGCTTCAGCTTCTACCTTGGGGATAGCTGGGGCTTTAGGCTTAACGCCGTCAGTGGTGGCAGGGGTTTGCGTAACCGCAGATTTAGCGGCAGGGCTTTCACCTTTTTCTTTAGCGACTAACCATTGCTCTTTGGTCAAATACTTGACGGGCTTAAAAGTAAGCTTTGGCGTGTCGCTGTCACTGTCCATACGCATTTCTGTAACCAGCGTACCGATGCTCTTTCCTTGAGCACCCACATATTTGGCATACTGTTGGAACGGCATCTTGTCCACATCCCCACGACCAAAGATAGATTTGGATGGGAGCGTCAACTGATACACATCGCCGTCAATGTCCTCGGCTAGCAGAACTGCCAGACGTTGTTGGAATCGGCAAGCGCGAGAGTCACCTTGACCAGAACCTTTTATGTTCTGTGAACAATCTTCGCATGAAGTGTGTTGCGGCTCTTCGATGCTGGCATCAGGTTTGTCGCCGTCGTTAGACCAGCAGTCAGGTTGGCTGGTTTCCCCAGCTACGTACTTACCAGCGTAGAAAGAACGTGCAATCTTTGCACCGCCATTAACGATGACAATGTTCATCGAACGGTTTTCGTTCTTAGCGATTTCCTCGCCATTGACCATCAATCGAAACACACCGCCACGAATGGAGATGCGCTTTGTGCCAGTGTTACCTGCCAAAGCTTTCGTCATGTTGTCGAGGCCGACTTCTTTTAGATAGGCCGGAACTTCTTGGTTAAAGAGAGCGATTTCATTGCTCATGGTTTTCTCCTTTGGTTAAAAATTACTTGCGCTTAATGGTGATCTCGTATTCACTGTCCATGTTGAGTCCAGGCGGATGAACTTCGGGGTTGTTCTCCAAGAACTCTTTCATGTTTGTTTGGTGAATACGCTTCTCCAAAATCTCCACTGCACCGCTGTCCCGCATGAAGTCATAGAAACTGCCCCAGTCGTTAGTCCAGTAGCGAGTCTTAACCGTGCGGTATGCAATACCGTGTGGAGTTGAAAAACTGGTCACCCCAGTTTCTTTGGAGATTTCTACAAGCTTGTGCTTAAGCAAAGTCATTTGCTCGTCAAGGTCTTGCTCCTGCACTTTGTATTCTTGTTGCAGTTTTTCTTTTGCGTCGCGTATCTTGATGTAAGCGGCGACGATTCTTTCGATGGGCGGTATGTCCATTTTTTCTCCTTCGTTTTCCAGCAATTATAAAAGCTTTTCTTGACTATGTCAAGAGCTAATTTCGTTTTTGTACAAGTCGATTAGTTTTATGTGAGCATCTAATTTGTTTTGAAGCGCGGCGTACAGTTTTGTTTCTACTGGACTGCCTTCGATGTTCACCACAGTTACTGGGTTCTTTTGCCCTTGTCGGTGCACCCTTGCATTGGCTTGCAAATACACCTCACTCGACGTAACAGGAGCGTACCATATGACCACGTTTGCCGCAGTCAGGGTAACCCCGTGCGCCGCCGCTTGAGGCTGAATTAGAAGCACTTGTGGGTTCTCTTCTTCTTGGAAACGCTTAAAGATTTCAGTACGTTTGCCAACACTCACTTCGCCGTTAATTATTTCGCAGTGGATGCTTTGCTTGGTTAAGTACTCGTTTACCAAATGAATGGCATGCGTGTACGGCACAAACACCAGCACCTTGTGGCTGGCCTCTGATATAACTTCTTCAACAACGCTTAGACGTGCAGAGACATCAAACTCAATGACGTTCTTGTTATCGGTGTAGACCGCTCCACACGCAATCTGTAGCAGTTTGTTTAGGTTAGCCGCCGCATTCACTGCCGACACATCCTCGCCTACCGCAGAGAACAAAAAATCTTTCTTCAGTTGCTTGTAGTATTTGAGTTGCTGGGCGCTTAGTGGTGCAAAGCGTGAGGTGTGCGTCACCTCAGGCAAGTCCAAACATTCCTTCTTGGTGAAACGGATGGCTGGCTGTAGCATGTCATAGACTACTGTCTCGGCATTGGGCTTAGCAATCCACCGGAACCGGGTCAGTTGATACATCACCATATCCCGATACGCACCATAGAAAGCTGGGGTTCGGCTTGGCACACACATCTTTGCCAACCCATATGCATCAAGCGGAGACTGTGAAGCGGGAGTTCCAGTCATCATCCACAACCAAGTCGTAGGCTTTACCAAGTTCCGCAATATTTTGAACCGATTGGTCTTTGGGTTCTTGTATGCGTTTGCTTCGTCAACAATGATGAGATCAAACCCACCTGCCGCTATCTGCTCTTGCACAATCCCAACGCCATCAAAATTTATGATCACAAAATCAGTCTGGCTCTGAATCAACTCCCGACGTTTCTTAGGGTCGGTGCTGTACGCTATTGCTACAGAACGATGAAGTGCAAACTTAAATAAGTCTGCTTGCCATGCAGGTTGCATGATTGAAAGAGGGCAGATCACAAGGACACGATTGATTGCCTTTAAGTTCAACAGATAGTCTGCCGCCCAGATAGCCGCCGCAGTCTTGCCTGTGCCCTGTTCGTTAAAGCAAAACCCACGCTGATGCAACGTAAAGAACGATGCGGTTTCTTTTTGGTGGCTCATAGGTTTGTGCAACCCAGGCCACTCGTAGTCACGCTCAATCGGGGACGGTACTTTTTTCATACCAAGCCTGCACAGTGCTTGTGCTTCAGCCAACCCCCAATGCACCGCTACTTCAGTCACGCCCTCATTCTCAGAGAGTTCAGCGCTTTTTTCAATCGCCGCCGTAATACGACCCGGATTCTTGGTGCGCACCACCAAGGCTTTGTTGTCGATTATTTGCATTACTTTATGGAGTGATCGCTGTTACGGGCATAGGAACGATTTGCGGATGCAGACTTTACGCGCAGATTGCTACGCACGGACTTGCCACCCTTGCTCAATGCTTGCTTGTGGTCAACATCTTTTCCATCACCCTTGTGCACTAAGCCAGCTTTCTCCATGATTGCTCTGGCTTTGTTTCTAGCGGCTCGTTTCTTTTTGACCGCAGGTGTGCCGTCATACTGCTCGTACTCTTTCTTGTATGGTCTTGGTTTGTTTACGTAGGGCATATCATCTTCTCCCGTTGTGTTCGCAGTCGGTGACTGCACAAAAATTACGGCATGTAAAGTTCGGCTTTGCATTCCACACCGAAGTTGTATACGCCGCTTCTAAGCGATCTAACTCAGGCAACCATCGTTGCCATGCATCGTATTGAAAATCTTCAGTGTATGCAGAGGGCACTAAATCTTTAGCGACTAAGAACACCAGCGCCGCCTTGATTGATTTGACTTGGGGGAAGTGTTTGAACACCAGCAACGAAAGCAGTTCTAATTGCTTCTTGTCTGCATACTGACTGCTCTTGCCTGTCTTCCAGTCAATGATTCTGGCTTTGTCCTTGTTAACAATAAGCAAGTCGGCAATACCACGGAACCAAACATTCTCATCACGGAATCCACATGGCTCCATATTTTTGGTCAGCCCCATTTCGTACTCACACAGCTTCTCGCCTTCAATAGAAACAAAGGGATCGATGCGTTGTTGCACGAATGAGTACTTCTCAGGGATCGGTGTGCCGTCCCTTACGTAGTCTTCCGCCACCTTGTGCACCGCAGACCCATAAAGCAAATAGTCGCGAGGGGGCTCCACAACGTCTTTGGCAACCCGCAACCGATAGTACTTCTTAGGGCACTGCTGGAACAGCGAGATGCTGGAGTATGACCATGTGTAGTTCATTGATTGACTTCTTTTTGGTGGCGAATGGATTGAAGCATCAAGCGCGTGTCTGCCAGTGCTTGCAATGTTTGCTCAATAGCCGCATCGTAGTCACGACACAGCATAGAGTCGTGCGCATCTTTTAATGCTTTCTCTGCCATCATGCAGGGGTAGGCGTAATCAACCACTGAATTTTGTTGTTGTTCCATAACTTGCTCCATACTTCACTTCACAATCAAGCGGCAGGGTTTGCGCCCATTTCGGCCTCCACCGCATGCACTCTTGCACATACTTAGCGGCGGATTCCCACTCTTCTTCTTTGGCAATACATGCAACGGCATCGTGAACCGTCAGCACCACTTGATATCGCTGAGAAATCTTAAGCATCTGCTCACCAATCACGCATCTGGCTATTGCTTGGCAGATGTTCTCTACAACTTTACCACCGTAGATTCGCACAATCCCTTTGCGCGTGGTGTAAATATACTGCGCCCGCCCCCTGTCGTCAATTTCATCAGGGCGTAAGTTCATGTACTTCAAGGGTAACCCGCTGGGCAGATCAAACCCCACCCCAGGCAACACGTACACCGCTTGAGGCTGACACCCAAAAGGTGTAGTCTTTAGCTTCTCATCTGCTAAAGCATCCAGACACCGATGCGCTTGTTCCCAAAGCTGTGGAATGAAAGAAAAAGAACCTCGGTACGTGTTTAAGATATGTTTGCAAGTTGGCTCGTCTAGGTCGCGTTTGAAGTTGCGCAACTGCGTTTGAAACTTAGACCACCCCATGCCGTACCCGGCCCCAAGAATGGTTGTCTTACCCACAAACCGCTCGTCTTCCGTGATGGATTCAACTGACTTGCCGTAAATGCGGGACGCCATTATCTTGTACACATCCTCACCACTTGCAAAGGCTTTAACAAGATCATTCTGCCCCGACAGCCACGCCAAAACCCGCGCCTCAATCTGAGATGAGTCGGCGTCAATCAACACATACCCAGGAGGCGCAGTGATCGCTGACTTCAGTGTGGACTTTCTAGGCAGGTTCTGAAGGTTTAGTTTGTCGTCTCCGCCCCAACGCCCAGTGTGCGCGGCGTAGTAGCGTAGGGGAACAGGCAAATTACCGCGCTTGGCGATATCAATGAAGCGCTGGGTGCGGGTCTCTCCCAACGTACTCTTGGTGCCTAACCTAGCCGCCACCATAGCTTGCACCCATGGGTCTTCATGATCAGCAAGGGCTTTAAACCCATCATCTGTTTTTGCAAATGCGTAGGTCTCCTTGCCTGTAGTCGGGCTAACTTTCGTTGGAGGCACCACGCCACGCTGAAGAAGGGCTTCTGCAAACTTGGGGTTTGATAGCAACACCTCTCGGTTTGCGCTTGCTTCGGCAATGAGTGCTTCCTTGTGCTCTACAACCTCAATTAGATGTTGTTCTAGCAACGGCAAGTTTAGCTGTAGAGTCGGCTTAGTGAACATGCGCAGGGTCAAGTCAATGAGCCTCAACTCCTGCTTTTTGAAATGGCTTTGAAGTATCTGAAATAGGTCGTAGGTTAACTGCACATCGTTTGTGCAGTACACCCCATATCTGCTCAGTTCGTCAGGCGCAAAGTCTTTACGCCGTTTGCCCAACGCCGCGATAACTTCAGTCCCTTTGACCCCAAGGCTGTAACGCTCGGCTAGCTTTGCAAGGCTGTTGCCAACCTCAACACCATCTACCGCTCGTGCCATCGACAATGTGTCCAACAGTACCATTGGATGAATGCCAAACCGCCATGCAAGTATTGCCCCATCAAATAGCATGTTATGGGCTAAGACGAAACTCTGTGACCAGTCGAATTGACCCAGCCATTCCTTCGTCTCAGCCATTGTCCCGCTAAACCATACTGCGTCCTCGGCATTAACTTTTACGCTGATGCCAATTGCTTCAAACCTATCGTCGCGGATGTACTCTTCTGTGGTTAGTTTTGACAGCGAGTAATCTTTGTCGTAGTAAGTTTCAAAGTCCAGTGTGATTAGTTGCATTGTTCGATCTCACGGTTGATATACCAACGGGCTTTCTCCAAGTCTTCCCTGCGGTTGCCTTTGTGATCAGCACGGGTGACGTACTTCACTGCGTTACCCAAGTTGTAGTTCAGCTTCTTAGCCTCAATGAAATCAATGGTCTCAATCCCGCCTACCTTGTAGTGGACAGGGTGATTCACTGGGTCGGCAATGGGCGGGGCATTCATCATCTCTTCGTCTGTTGGGCCACCTTGCTCCCGAATCATGTCTGTGATGGACTTGTCGCTGGTGAATAGAGAAAGTAACTTCATCCTTGTCGTGTTGGATGCATGTGGAATCCCTCGCTTTGCCATGTACGCAATCTGATACGAAGTTTTAAACTTCTTTGCCGCATCTTTGACTGTGGCATCGGGGTTGTCGTTGTAGTACTGACGCATCAGGGATGCGCGGGATGGTTTCTTTGCTTTTTTAGCTGTTGCCATGGTTAACTCCTGTTATGCCGCAAGTTGCGCGGCGGGTTTAGTTTTGCTACGGCGTGTTACTGCCGTTTCCATCTTCTCAAGTAACTCTGCTAGATCAGAATCCAGCAAGTGCAACTTGGACTTCCATCGGGTGATGGTAAGTTCTATGTCGTGTATCAGTTCTAACCTCATGGAGTCGTCACTTAACACTGTGGTGGTCAGCCTATAGCCGCCGCCGCTCTCTCTGTCAGATGACAGGCTCACAAATGCGCGTATGTGAGACGGCGAACTATCAACCAATGTAATTCGGCACCTTTGGATTAGGGATCGCGCTTGATCTTTGCGGAATTGTTTTGCCGCTTCAGTGTCGTCCCATTCAAAGTGCTTGTGTAGCACACAGCTTTCATCCTTTGCCGCTTCAATTACATCGTCAACTTTCAGCACACCATTGTTTTGTTGCGCCAGCCTCTCCAAAAACTTCTTCTCGTCTTTCATACTTTCTCCTTGTTAAAAATGCCTGCCATGCTTGACCATTCCTCGCTCCACCACGCTCGGCCCAAACGCTCCGTGCCTGCCTTGCTATGTCCAACCGGAACTTACCCGGCCTCACCAGACCTTGCCAGTACGATCCTGGCCTGCCTTACTACTCCTTGCTACGCCTAACCGAACGCTACCCGGCCCAGCCGAACCGCGCCGTGCCACGCCTGCCTCACCCCACCATGCCCCGCCTATCCTGGCTACACCTGCCTTACCAAACCCCACCGTACCTCACCGCGCCTTGCCACGCCTATCCTGGCCTGCCTTGTCAAACTCCACCACATCTCACCGCGCCTTGCCACGCCTGCCTTGTCAGTCCGCGCTACTCCGCATCGAACCAAACCCAGCCTAGCCACGCCTGCCTTGCCAATATGTACCTCGCTCGACCCCACCTGTACATTCCGTGCCTTACCGCGCCTCGACGCGCCTGCCTAGCCTCAACGCACCTTGCTTTACCCAGCCGTTCCTCGCCTTGCCTGCCTTGCCCGAACCAACCTGACTAGTCCTTTCCGTGCCCGTCCTTGCCTGCCAAAATTTGCTGGGCCGAGCCGCACCGTGCCAAACCGAAACGCGCCTAACCCAGCCTGCCTTGTTTAAGAAATAGAGAATTTCTTACGGATTTCTGCTTCGCGGTCAGTCTGCACTACTTGGAACAAACCAAACCCACAGCCAGCACTAGACTTGCTATCGGGTCGCCCTGCCCCAATACCAACTTGCAAGCCGCATCGGCTCACAAGGTTCAACACATCTACAGTTTTGAACTGATCCATGTCGTAACGAATACGCAGTTTGCAAGCCCACTCCCGATACATCGGGCGAGACCGAATGTCAATAACGCCAGTGGCGTTCCGAGTGTGTGCTGTGTAGGTTTTGCTCTCTCCGTACACACGCACCAAGGGGATGCCGTCTTGCTCGTCGTATCCATCAGCTTCAATGAAGGTGGACAGCTTGGCAAGAGTCATCTTGAACCCAACCAATCGGCATGCAGAGATCATGGCGCAACGAAACGCGGCGGCGTTCATCCCTTCCCATCCTTCATTACTGCGATACCTAGCGGCTTCGGCTTCCTTATCGTAGTCCCTTGCGTCCCGAACCTTTCTGTTTCCAGCGGACTTACCTTCAGCCATTTTTGCCATGAGTTCGGCCTTTTTGCTAAACCGCTCAATCACCAGAGGTGCAATGCCTTCTACATAAAAATCCGTTGTCGCAAACTTCGGCGGCGAAATAACGCAGTTTTCTTGTGTGCTCAACGTGTTGTCAATTGCTTCTCGTTTCATCATGTTCTCCTAAGTTACAAAATTTAAATACCTACAGCTATGTTTTGCTTTACTGTAGTATTTGCTTATTGGGTTTCCCCAATTCTTACAGGTAAGCTAATGGGATTTTCAGCTTCCCTGCGTTTTTCTATGCTCTGCGCCAAGAATCGTCTAAACCATGTGGCTCCTCCTAAGAGGTGAAACTCCTTACGCAAAGATGGAGTCAACCGCACTGCAACAACGCACTGCACATTTGTTATTTCTGATTTTGGTCTTGGCATATGTTCTTCTCCTTCAAGGCTTGTTCAATGGCTCGGGCAAAATGGATGCACCAATCCCTGTCGCTAACGATTTCATCAGGCACGCTGTTTTCGCAAGCAAATATCTGCTCATCCGTCAGCGGCTTGCGCTGTGGTGGGTAGTTGTTGCTACTGCAAGCGACACATTCGTAGAGAACTACAGCTTTGCATTCGGGGCATACAGGCTCTTGCTCTGGCTGTGCCAAGGCCATGCCGCCAACGACTCCAATCAGCCGGTGTATCTCAGCCACAAGCGCCGCCGTTGTTTCAACATCCACCGGCACAATTGCGTTTGGAAATAGCCATTCTTCTTTCATGTGTTCTTCTCCTTCAAGGTTTGCTCAATGGCTTTGGCAAAAATCGCAATGGGAGGACGGTGGTACAAGTTTTGTAACTTTTCAAGTACCGCAAAATAATCCTCATCCGTCAGCCCTACCCATGTGCGCTGTGGTGGGGTGTGTTTAAGCCGAAAATCTGCGCTATAACATTTCGCACAAGTCAAATCAACACACCAAAAACCATCACGATGGGATTGAAACAAAAGCATAGGCTCTTGCTCTGGCTGTGTTACTTGTGGTGGGGCCAACCGGCGTGTGACAACACCGTCTACAACTCCCACTTCCCACCCCGCTGGCTCTTGCTCAATCTCTTGCCCAAGCCTTTGGGCTTCACGCATGGCGTGTTCTGCCAATGTTTCTTCAAGGGCGGTGATGGCGTTATCACCATAATCGAGCGCATCAGCGCCAGGAACATCTTTTCCGCTTTCATGTGTTCTCCTTTTGTTATTGCGGTTTTTTATCTTCAT